>Ga0214923_10001258_pt1 | contig 36444 bp, 27 predicted proteins | sample LL1510_MetaG_FD_177993 | JGI IMG/M metagenome (GOLD analysis project Ga0214923, IMG submission 177993) | Freshwater microbial communities from Lake Lanier, Atlanta, Georgia, United States - LL-1510 | ecosystem: Environmental > Aquatic > Freshwater > Lake | place: USA: Georgia | collected...
ACGACAAACGTTAAATCGGTAATTGCTTCTTGTGGTTTATTTTCTTGAAAGTATAATTTAGCTCTGGCAATTCTTGCTTCCAATTGATTTGGATCTTGAGAAATAATTTGGGTTAATTCTGCAATTGCTGCCGAAAAATTCTTTTGCGATGTTTTAATTAATGCAGTTTGAATTCTAATCGGTAGGTTATCTGGATTAGCCTTTAGAATGATTTCAAAATCTGCCAAAGCAGTTATTGTGTCCTTAATGATTAGCGCATAATATCCGTGTTTTTCTCTTGCTTGTAGGTCTTGGGGATTGGCATCTAATATTTTACGAATTAAAGGATCTGCATTTGAAAAATTTCCAGATTCCCATTCCATGTCGGTCCATGTTTTCCAGAGTTCTATTTGTCCGGGAAGGATATTGTCGGCTGTTTCAAATGATTTTCTGGCTTCAATGAATAGTCCCTTCTTTTTATATACTTGTGCTAAATAAAAATGAGAAAGGTATTCATTCGGTTTTAATTGAATTGATTTTAATAAATCCGATTTACTGTTTTCGAATTCTTGTAATTCATACCTGGCAATACCTCTACCTAACCAGGCTTCCAGCAGGGTAGAATCGAGGGTGAGGGTTCGGGAAAAGTCAAGTTCTGCATTTTTATAATTTTGGTTTCTCAGCAACATTTGGGCTCTATTTAAAAAAGCCTCTGGCAAATTGGGTGTGGATTCGATTACAGCATCTAAATCTTGTAATGCACCTTCCCGATTTCCTAATTTTTCTTGGATTAATGCGCGATAAATATAGGCGGGTTTATATTCCGGTTTAAGTTGTAGTAATCTATTAACATCATTAATTGCTTTAGAAAAATTTCCTTGTTGTTCTTCAGCTTTAGCTTTGATTAAATAAGCCTCAGCATATTCAGGATTTTTTTTGATAACCGATTCAATCGTTTTAATAGCAGCGTTTATATCCCTTTGATACAGCTCTATTTCTGCTAAACGAAGGCAAGAAAATGAATTATTGATTTGGTTTTCACAAAGCGATTTAAATGCATCTAATGCTGCAGAGGTTTCTTTAGAAAGCCATAACAATTCAGCATTAAATTCAAGTGCTGGAAGGGATTGCGGATTAATTTTTAACGCTTTTTCAATTTCTTCTTTAGCACCTAAATAGTCTGATACACCCGCTTTGGCTTTTGCCATGCCAATATATATTTGGGGTTCATTGGGGATTAATTTAAATAGTTGATAATAATCAATAATTGCCCCTGGATTATCGCCAGATTCTAGTTTGATTTTGCTTCTATTTAATAAGGCTTCTAAATTTGTGGGGTCAAATGACAATGCATTATTAAATTCAAGGAGTGCCTCATTTTTATAACCTTGACTCAGTAATATTATTCCTTTTCTACAATAGGCTTCTGGATTGTTTTTTTGGACAGAAAGAAATTCATATATATCTTGTAAGGCTTCCGTAAATAACGATAATTCTTCATAGGCTTTTGCTCGTAACAATAAAGCCGTATAATTGTCTTCGTTTAAATTTAGGGAGGCGGAAAAATCATTAATTGCAGAGCGATAATTTTTCTTACGCATAAAAAGAGTACCTCTTAAATACAGCGCTTCACTATTTTCTCCTTCGAGTGCGATTGCTTTATTTAAATCCTCTTCAGCGCCTTCAAAATTTTCTAATTGAAGTCTTAAGGATCCACGGCTGAAATATAATTGTGGATTTTTACTTATTTTCTTGATTGCATCAGAATAGGCTGCTTCCGCAACTGCTGGATTATTGAGTTCTAAATTTGCATTTGCTAACAGGATGTACGCATACGCCAACGTACTTTCCAGAGAGATGGTTTTTTTAAAATCCAGAATAGCTCCGGAAGGGTCTCCTAATTGAGAGCGAACAATTCCTCTATTTAAATAGGCAATTGCATTATTCGGGGCGATTTCAATTAATTTGTCAAAGTCATCTATGGCTTCCACGAAGGATTTTAATTTTGACTTACTTAAAGCACGTTGCAATAATGCGCTTGTGTTTTTAGGTTCTTGTTGTAAAACCTTGTCAAAATCAGTGATTGCTTCCGGAAAATTACCCTGATTATAATTTGCCATACCCTGATTCATCAGGGTATTAATATCCTGTGCCGAAAGAGTTAGAGGAAGTAACCCTAACCAAAAAATACAAATCGGCAGAATTCGGTTAACCGTAAAATTGCTGAAACTGCTTAACATGCCCAGAACGACCAGTTTTCTGGTACATGGGCAAAGATACGGAAATATGTTCCAAACCTAAGGAGGGAGGGTGTTTTTTGGTATCTTATCTTATTAAACTGATATTTCCGCTAAACGATCTTTGCCCAATGGTTAATGAATAAAAATACACGCCTTCAGTAACGACTTGACCATTTAGGTCTTTCCCGTCCCATCCTTCATTAGCATTTCTGGACTCAAATTGTTTAACGCCCCAACGATCGGTAATGATCCAATTGAAATTTTGGTCGCCTGTATAACCTGAAAACAACAAATCATTAACGCCATCTCCATTGGGTGTAAAGACGTTAGGAATAGAGATTTCGGGTAAACTTAAGGTATAAGGACCCAATTGATAGGTGTTAACACATCCAGCCGAACTCTCAGCACGTAGCATTACAAAATAGGTTCCCGGATAATTATATTGATGTTTGATTACTGCTCCGGTTCCTAAAGTTCCATCCCCTAAATCCCAAAACCAACTTTGAATATTATCTCCTTTAGAAGTAAATCTGATTTCAGCACTTTGGGGGAGCACATCTAAAAATGGAGCTGGCGGATCAGATAAAGCGGAGATTTTTAATTCTGGTAAAACAACGATTGAGGTTGGATAAAGTAAAGAATCTAGGCAGGCACCCGAGCTTCTTCCCCAAAGCCGAATCTGGTATTCTCCAGGCAAATTATATTCATGGATAGGGTTTTTCTCATTAGAAAATGGAGATTGATCTCCAAAGTCCCAAGTATAACTTGCAACACCACTGGATAAGTCATTAATCTTTAAACTAAAGGGAACGCAACCTAACAATTGAGTAGGCGTAAAGGCTACATCGGGTACAGGATTAACAGAAATCCAAACAGAATCCCGGGCTTGGCATTGGCCTTCAGAAGCTAAAATGTAATACCATCCACTTTGGGTTGGAAATACTGAGGTGTTTGGAGATACTGGAGATTGAACTCCTGTAATAGGACTCCATTGAAAACTCGCACTACCCTTACCTGCGTTGGCAGATAAAGAAACGCCTTCACCTTCACAAACCTTATCAGTGTCCTGGTTTACAATTAAATCTAAAGAGGGAAAAACAGTAATTAAAATGGAATCTTTTGCAGTACAAAAGGAAACCCCTGTTCCAGCGGAAACTTGCAAATAATATAATTGACTTTGAACCGGTAGTACTTTGGGGTTAAGGATATTGCTGTAGTTCAATCCCATTACAGGAGACCAATCGATGCGCCAAGGTGCTGTTCCTCCGGTAAAACTACCGGATAATTGAATACTATCTTGATCCAAACAGATGGCGGTATCTTTACCTGCTTCAGGTTGAGGAACCGAATGTACAATCACCAAAACACTTGCTGGTAAACCCGGACAATTGGCATTTAAGCCAGTGAGTTGATATGTCTGGGTGCTTAAAGGGGAAGCCATTGGGGTAAGCAGGGTGCTATCATTTAGCCCGGAACCAGGTTGCCATAACAATTGGTTTGCAACGCCAGATTGCACTTGCCCAGGTAATTGAATACTATCCCCAGCGCAGATATTAAGGGTTGGTCCTGCACTAACCACGGGAACAGGTATAACAGAAACTAAAATTGTATCTGCAATACTTTCACATCCATTAGAGGTAACCGTTAAAAAATACTGAATAGAATGCGGTGGAGATACGCGAGGGTCAAATAAAGAAGAGTCATTCATACCAATATTTGGGCTCCAACGAAAGGAATAGGCGGGTCCTGCATTTGTAAACGAAGCACGTAAATAGGCAGAGTCTAATTCGCAAATCGAGGTGTCATTTCCTGCAAAGCCAACAGGGCGAGGTTTCACAGTAACCACTGCAACAGACATAGGGTTTAACGTAGTGGAATCGCTTTGACATCCTGTAACTAACGAGGTAACACGCAAAGTATAAATGGTGTTAACCGGTGGAACAACATAGGTATTTAAACAAGTACTACAGTAAAGTCCAGTGGTGGGAAGCCATTGTACGGAATAATTTCCTTGGGCATTAACAATTCTACCATTTAAAAAAACACCGGGCGAATCTTCACAAAAAGATAAATCGTTACCCGCATCTACAATAGGTAGAGGTGCAACGTCAACTGTTAAGGACGACACATTACTTCGACAACCATTATCCCCTATTGCATAAAAGGAATACAAAGTAGTGGAATCAGGATTAGCTATAGGAGAAGGGATAAATGCATCGGATAAGGATCCATTATTAGGCGTCCAGATATAGATATACGGGGAAACTCCCCCTGAAACCGTACTACTTAATTGCACGCCACCACTCCCTTCACAATAGAAGGTATCTGAGCCAACGGTTACGATGGGTGAAGGTTCAACGATAGCATTTACAGTATCGGTGATAGATTCAATCGGACAACCAGGGCCTAAGCTTCCGGAAACTGTTACTGTATAAGAGGTTGTGGTTTGCAGAGAAACCGTTGGATTAGAAATATTAGGGTTGGATAAGCCCGTTGTAGGGCTCCAAGTAATAGTACATCCTGGGCAGTTGGAGTTGACGGTCAGGGTAATCGGTTGCCCTCCGCAAACGATAGTGTCTCCGCCTCCACTAACTTGCATTTGAGCGACCACAATCGTGGCTGTAGCGGTATCTGTGAGTGCACAAAATGCGGGGTCGGAGGCAACTAATGTGACAGTATAGGTACCAGCATTAAAAAAAGTATGCGTAGCGTTGGGTAAATACACAAGTGGTGTTCCATCTCCAAAATCCCAAACATATTGCGTAGCTCCTGTGCTATTATTGGTAAAATTCACTACAAATGGGGCGCAACCTTGGGTAGAGGGGGCAATGGTTAGTTGAGCATTTACTGGGTTAAGCTGAAAGTCAAACTTAAATGCAGCGTTATTGCAATTAACTATAGGTACGTTGCTATTATTGGTATTGGACCACGCTCCAGGAGTTGTAGGAAAATCAGAATTTCCTCCACACCCTCCACACACTGATTGATAAACGATACCGTTTCGATCAAACCTACTGGTTCCTCCATCCACATGTTCGGCACTAATTCCTCCTCCCATGAAGGTGGCATATTGTAAAGTTGCCAGGCTAGGGGTAAATACAATTAAATAAAAATCTTCTCCATCGGTGATAGGCTGAAAGGCATTGGCAGTGACGGGTAACCCAACGGTAGAACTATTGGCAAGAAAGCCACCCCAACCGCTAAAGTAAACATAGCCACAACGATCCACGAGAAAAGCACTTGGGGATAGGTCTGGATTACCAGTACCTCTTCCAAACACAGTGGATAGCTGAAGTGTGGTAAGATTAGGATCTAGACGACTGATAAACTGCCCTGAATTTGGATTTGAATAAACAGCACCTAAAACAGGATAAGTGCCTCCAGAGGTTTGACCACTAACATATACTTCACCTGAGGCACTTAATTGAACGAAGTAACATTGGTCATATCCTGCGGTTCCAACAAAAGTGGAATTTAATATTGCTGAACCTGTAGGGTTTAGTAATACAGCAAAACCATCGGCCTGTCCTCCAAGATAAGTTGGGTTTAAAGCAGTTGGTGAAATAGGGAAATCATTACTGGTAGTGCCCCCCGCAACATAAACAGTTCCTGCAGCAGTAAGGCCTAGCGAATAGGCTGCATCTTCCCCGGATCCTCCTAAAAATGTACTGTAAATTAGCGTGGTTGCAGTTGGGTTTAGTTTAAATACACATCCTTCTTGAGTACCTCCAGGGGTAAAGGCAGTTTGAAAGGAGCCGGGAGTACTCGGAAAATTAACCGATCGGGTACAACTTGCCACATAGATATTATTAGAAGCATCTGCATTTACATCTCCCCGAAATTCATCTGCATATTGAAAATGTAAAGGATAACCAGGGTTTAAACTAAACAAGATTGGGGCGTTGATACCATCATCTCCTGCGCCTCCAATAAAGGTAGATCCGATTAAAGCTGTGCCTGCTTGATTAAAAACGGTTACATAAATATCAAACCCTCCATTATGGGTAACATCATAAGCACCCGGAGTTACTGGAAAATCAGTTGCCTCAGTAGTTCCCATGACGACGAGTTGGTCATTGGCATTTACAAACATAGAGTGAGGCTGATCTCCTCCAAATCCACCTAAATAGGTAGCATAAATTAAAGCAGTTCCTGTGGGATTGTATTTTAGGATGGCTGCATCATAGGCTGTAGCGTTAACTCCTCCGCCAAAAGTCAATTGAAACGACCCTAGCGTTGCAGGAAATCCGAGTGCATATACATTTCCTCCGGAGTATAAATTTCCAGCGGCATCATAGGTAGCAGTGAATCCAAAGTTGTCGGCAAATGACCCTGAATAGGTGGAGAAGATTAAAACCGGATCAATGATTATGGGTAAATCGGACCGATGTCCGTTAGGAAATTCAAACTGTATTTCATCCCCATTCAAAACATATCTGCAAGGCAAGGGGATTTTTGTATTTCCTTCCGTTTGCCAGGCAATTGGGGCTTGTTCGGATACGGTATTAACAGAGGTAGTGATTTTTAGATGCCCCTCAGGAGTGAGGGATAATTTTTCTTGACCCGAATATTTTAGTCGAATTAGATTTGGGTTTGCACCGGCATTAAGCGTAAAATCATATTTAAGTGAATTAGGTTTAGAATAAATTTTTAGGCTTATGCCGGGCCATAATTCTTGCCAAGAAACTTCATGAAAAGATTTAACCCCTCCAGCCCAATGTTTAGGATTATTGCCGATGAAATAATTTCGATAAGCGGCTTCGGGGTGTTCCGGAATTAAGATTGGATTAGGGTTGGCGTTCACAAAATCAACAGCAAAAGCATGACATGCTAAATCAGGAGAAACGCTATCCATTCCTGGTGTACGCGGAGGATGCTGATAATAATATTGAAAAATTTTTTGTTTTTGAAAAGGATCTACGAAAACATAGGTTAATCCTTGATTTCGTAAAAAGAGTGCACCCCCTGGAATCTCGGTTTTATATTTTACTTTATCTTCCCACTGCCCTTCATTTCGTGTAAACACAGGTTCAGTAGAATGGTGTTCATCGTCATGTGAATGAAGTTTTTTATTAAGGGTTGAAGCTTGGATTTGAATCCCAAACAAGCTCCCTAAACATACTACCCCTAAGTGTCGAACCGCAGGTTTTAGGTAGTTAATTAGGGGTATCATTTGTTGAAGTTTAATTTAGTTAACAAATTAGGAAGATTTAAGGGTTTTTATCTAACTATTTCAAGTTAAACGGATGATTTATGAATCCGAATGGCTTATCTTCGTTGGTATGATAGTGTATAGTGTAACAGTTTCAGTTGAGCTTTCAGAAGTTGACAGATGGTTAGATTGGATGCAAGCGATTCATATTCCGGCAGTAATACAAACCGGATTTTTTACTTCTTATAGAGTTTGTGTTTTATTAGAGCCTATTTCGGAAACCGAAAGCAAGACCTTTAACATTCAGTATACTGCTGAAAATAAGGAGAATTATTTAGCTTATTTAGCGGGACCGGCGCCAGGGTTACAAAAAGAACATCTGGATCATTTTCCAAAAGGGGTATATGTTTTCAGAACTTTGTTAGAAACAATTTAGACTACTATAAATATTTTTTTAGGGGTAGTTGAGGTAAAGTTTTAGCTTCCTTAAATTTTTTAGGCTTGCGTAAATTTTTTAAAAAAGGAAATTGGTTTTAGGGAGGAAATAGCAAGGAGAATCAATCAAAATGTGGAAAAGTTGTTAATTTCTTGACTTGAAAAGGTTTAAGTACTACTTTCATATCCGAATTACCTGAAATATAAACTGAAGGGATATCCGAAATGGAATTTTTGGAAGCGGTACTTACCGGAATGAAGGAGCAGGAAATCCGGGAGTTTAGATATTTTCTAAATCGGCATCCTCAAAATACTAGCTCTACTTCAGTAACCTCTCGGAGGGATCTTCATTTATTAGAATTAATTCGTACCCCTAAAAAAGGAGGGGATGAGATTTCGGATACAGCGCGATTAATTTATCAGGGGGAAAAAGATAGAAACGCTTATCATCAACTACGCAATCGTTTAAAAAAGAGTTTAGAAGAATTTTTATTTTTTGAAAGTAGCCGCAGATCTGAGGATTATGAAATTCGAAAATTAATTGAGATATCCAGATATTTTTTTGCGCGTAAATGGTATGACTTAGGACAAACTATTTTAGAAAAAGCAGAAAATATGGCATTACAATCCAAGTCCCATACTGAACTTGGAAATATCTATAATTTATTAATCTTAAATGCTGCCTATATTCCTACCTTATCTTTAAATGATTTATTAGAGAAACGTAGGAAAAATAATTTAGCGGTAGAGAGAAGCTTTCACATTCATTATTTATTGGGTCAGGTGCGTCAGTTATTGGCATCTTCGGATACCTTTCAAACCCATATAGATGTTGATTATGCTATCAATAGATTATTATTACAAAATGGAATTACAGATGATAGTCCGGAGCATGCTCCCCTTTGGATTCAAGTAATTACAATGGTTGGAGAGACTTTATTACAACAAGGGAAATCAAGTTTATTAGAACAATATTTTGTATTAAAATATCCGGAATTAGAGGAAAAAGGGGTGCTATCTGCGGCTGGAACTGAAACTCGTTTTAGGGTATTATGGGCAATTGTTGCATTGGTTTATCAAAACAGGAATTTTTCCCGAATAGAAAAATTTCTATTTGATTTAAAATATGAGGCAGGAAAAAGAAAAGAAACCCGGCCTGAATGGATGGAATTGGTAGCAATGGTAGAAATTGGGGTTAGTTTAGAAACGGGACAATTAGCTAGAGCCAAACAAATATTTAATGAAATTGCAGATCGGATTAATCCTTTAAGAAAACATTGGGTGTTATGTCGTTTGGCGGCGGCGAATCCAACGGATTATAATTTATTCCAATGTTTACAAGAGTTTGATCAAAAAATAGATTCTGGAACTATCAGTAATTCGGTTGAAGCGTTTGCCTTTCAATTGGATGTGTTGCGATGCCGAATTATTGCTGAACCCAATATTCCTTATCTTCAATTATTAGAAGAGATAAAAACCTCCCACAAAATATTTTTGCAGCACCCGGAATCAGAAGAAGCCAATAGATTTTTAGAATGGGTTTGTAAATCTTCATCGGCTACAACTACCTGTCCAACGCTTAAACGACTACCAGAGCCAGGAGATCTTCGATTTCTTCCACAAGCTTATCATTGGACACCTTTTATCCGTTGAGCCTTCCGTTGGTGTAAGTATTATTATTTTTTGACAGGTAAATCTATAGTATCCTTAAATTTACTGTGAATTTATTTTGGATTCTGCTCTAACCCTTGACACACCTCTATTCATCTCTTTTCTTCTTTAAAATGAAAATCTGTAAAACACAGAAGTGCTTTTAATCCTCAATAGAATTAAAATATGAAAACAGTTTTTTATTTTTTTCTATTGTTCAATGGAAGTTTAGGCTTCAATTATCTATCGGCCCAAACCCGAATGACTTTGGATCAGGCAATTAAAATTGCTTTAGAGAACAATCTCAGCATCCAACAATCCGAGCTAAATGAAAAAACTGCGGAAAGTAATTATTTACAATCTAAAGCAGCGTATCTACCCAGTATTAATGGTAATTGGAGTGGAACTCGAAATTTTGGGACCACCTTTGATAATGTAACTTTCCAAAGAGTCCAAAGAACAACTGACAATTCGTTTACAGGAATTCAAGGTTCGATAACCTTATTTAATGGAATGACAAATCATCATACACTGCATCAAAACGAATATACTGTTGCCGCAGCGCAAGCAACTACGCGCAAAACAGAAAATGATGTTTTAACCAATGTTGTATTAACCTATTTGCAATTATTATTTGATTCCGAAAATATTCGGATTAGTCAGGATAAAATTAAAATTATACAAGAACAATTAGATAAAAGAGAAAAGGAATTTAATGTTGGAAAAATTACGAAAACCGAAATCTTAAATCTTAAATCTCAAATTGCATCAGAAAAATTAAATTTAATTAATCAACAAAATCAATTAGAAAAAGATAAATTAAAATTAGCGCAAGAATTATTATTAGATCCTGAAATTAATTATCAATATGATTTTCCGGATACCTCAGGAAAACAAATTCAAATCCCTGCGGAAACATTGAGTGATATATTAAAGGAGGGATTATCCCGAATGCCGGAAATACAAGAAGTAGATTTAAAAGAAAAGGCATCTTTTTATGGATTACGAAAAGCACGCTCAGGACATTATCCGACGATCAGCTTAAATGGAAATTTTGGATCATCGTATTCTTCCAATGGAATATTTAATCCAACTACATTTAAAGTGGAAGATACACCTTATATAGATCAACTGCGTCAAAATCAAAATCAATCTATTTCTATTCAAGTATCTGTTCCCATATTTAATAGGTTAACGGTTAGGAATCAAGTTAGGAGCGCTAATTTGTCGCACCAACAATCAGTATTTCAGCAAAAAGTTGCCAGAAATACTTTAACCCAAAAAATTCAGCAAGCATATTTGGATGTAGTATCGGCCGTAAATAAATATTCAGCCGTTCAAGAACAGCTGATTTCATTAAAAGAAAATTTTAAAATGGCACAAATTCGATATGATGCTGGAGCATTAGATTTTTTCTCATTTCATGAAACGTTGAATAATCAAACGAAAGCATCTTCTGAACTTTTACAGGCTAAATATGATTTCCTTTTTAAGCGTAAAATTTTAGACCTATATCTTGGAAAAACACTTAGTTTTTAATTATGGCACAATCTCCTAAAAAGTCTAAATGGATTCAACGTTCCTTCCTAATCTTAGGGATAATATTAGGTTTGGTATTAATTGCCCGTTGGCAAGGATGGATTGGGGGTAAAAATGAAATATCTGTAGAGGTTGAAAAAGTAATGCCTCGTACCTTAATTTCTAGTGTTACCGAATCAGGATCGATCCAACCTGATATAGAGGTACCGGTTTCCCCGGATGTTTCAGGCGAGGTAGTTGAATTATATGTTAAAGAAGGAGATTCTGTAACCTCAGGACAATTATTACTTGCTATACGTCCAGACTCCTATCAAGCTGCATTGGAACAATCGGAAGCATCCTTAAATACAGCTCAAGCAGATTATGCTCAAGCCAAAGCAAATCTTGAACAAGCTCATTCCAATATTTTACAAGACAGCATTAATTATGAGAGAAATCTTAAATTATTTAAAGACAAGGTTATTTCATTAATGGAATTAGAAGCTTCTGAATTAAAATTTAAAATTTCTAAATCCCAATTTTTGGCAGGAAATCAAACTGTAAATGCAGCGTTTTATAGAGTGAAAAGTGCAGAAGCTTCATTGCGTCAATCAAAAGATAATCTTCGCAAAACCAATATTTATGCATCCATGTCAGGAATAATTACCATGTTAAAAGTTGAAGTTGGACAACGGGTTGTAGGAACTGCGCAAATGGCAGGAACAGAAATTATGAAAATTGCGGATTTATCAAAGATGGAAGTTGCTGTGGAGATAAATGAAAATGATATTGTTAATGTGCACATTGGAGATTCTGCTACGGTTGAAGTAGATGCATTTCCCGATCATAAGTTTTATGGATATGTGAGCGAAATAGCTTATTCTGCAACTGTTCAATCTGCAGGGTCAACAGATCAAATCACCAATTTTAAAGTGATTTTATTTATTAATCCTGAATCGTATTTATCGAATGAAAAAATTATGCGAAACATTCCGAAAAACCAAAGTCCTTTTCGTCCGGGAATGTCTTCGCAAGTTCAAATATTTACAGACCGTAAGGAAAATGTAAAGAGTATTCCAATTCAAGCGGTTACTTTGGAACGAAATGAAGGTTCCACTGCTTCCGCCGAAAATGGAAATAAAGAAGTAGTGTTTATTTATAAAGATGGAATTGTAAAATCTACTCCTGTTAAGACCGGAATTTCAGATGATCAACATATTGAAATTCTGGAAGGATTAACGGAAGATCAAGAAGTGGTAATTGGACCTTATCGTATAATTAGTAAAGAACTTACAGATGGAATGAAGGTTAAGATTATGAGCCAGGACGAAAAAGAAAAAAAAAATCGTCAATAGAAAGTGATAAATAAATTTATCATTAGCTCACATCAAAGTCGCCTAAAGTAAATAGTAACTTATTGGCGAAATCATCCGGCAAATTGGGGTTTAAGCGTTGAATGGCTAAGCAAGTGCGATTACCTACTATCCATTCCGGTATTTTAAATGAATTAGAAAGGCCGGGCATTTTCGAAGGAAAAATAATAACCTTTTTTAATTTATTTGCAGCCCATTGATGCGCATTCCTTAATGCTTCCGGGTTTCGGTTTTCTCCATCTATTAGAATTGCAAGCGCCGGCCCTTGCGGTTTAAGCCATATTTTTCCTTCCGGACTAATTAATTCAATATGCGTAGAATTAAAACGATATTCCGGAAAAGTTGGATTAAATCTGCGAAAAAATAATTGTGAAGGAGATTGACTTTTGGATTTATGGTTAAATCCGGGAAATGTCAGCAACCAATCAAGATGACCTAAATCTTCCCAACCTAAACCTTGGGTTAATACAGGATAAAACCGGGCATTCGGCATGCCTGTTAAAAAAGAAAAACCATCAGATTGTAACCGAGTATATAATATTTGTAACATAGGTTTTATCATCCCTTTCCGTTGTATATCTGGATCCATCATGGCATCTACAATTACAACCGAACGGTGAATTTTGTTGTTTATCTCCCAACAACTTACAATTCCATTAAAGGCGCCTAATAATTTATTTTTGGAAATAATTACGCCATGGTAACCATATCCTTCGGGGCCAGGCAGAAATTGTCGAATAAATTGATCTTCGGATTTATGAGAATTAAATGCTCGGTGAAATAATTCCTGATAAGCATTGAAATAATTGGAATACAATTCCTCGCTGCGTAGGCAAGCAAATTCAACGGATTCCATAAAAGGCTAACAATTAAATTAAATCAATACAGATTGTTTATCTTAAGCAGATATAATTAATAAATCGGATTTATTAATTGTTAAAATATAATTTATATGATTAATCCAAATAAGCGGTATTAAAGTTATCTATTCATAGACAACAAAAACTCTTCATTAGATTTTGTGTTTTTAATTCTATCCTGAATAAACTCCATAGCTTCAACAGGGGTCATATCCGACATATGTTTACGAAGGATCCAAATTCTGCTAAGGGCTTTTGCATCCATCAATAAATCTTCTCTTCGGGTTCCAGAACTAACGATATCGATGGCAGGATAAATTCTACGGTTTGCAATTTTCCGATCTAATTGAAGTTCCATATTACCGGTACCTTTAAATTCTTCAAAAATCACTTCATCCATTTTCGACCCTGTATCGATTAATGCAGTTGCCAGAATAGTAAGAGAACCGCCGTGTTCGATGTTTCTAGCCGCCCCAAAGAAGCGTTTGGGTTTATGTAAGGCATTTGCGTCTACCCCTCCGGATAATATTTTACCAGACGCGGGCATACAGGTATTATGTGCTCTTGCTAAACGGGTAATAGAGTCTAATAATATTACCACATCATGCCCACATTCCACCATTCTTTTGGCTTTCTCCATCACAATATTCGCTACTTGAACATGTCTTTCTGCGGGTTCATCGAAGGTTGATGCGATTACTTCTGCATTTACGTTTCTAGACATATCGGTAACTTCTTCCGGTCTTTCATCAATCAGTAAGATTATCAGATAAACTTCAGGATGATTTTTTGCGATCGCATTTGCGATTTTTTGCAGAAGGATGGTTTTTCCTGTTTTGGGCTGAGCAACAATAAGTCCGCGTTGTCCTTTACCAATGGGGCAAAATAAATCTAAGATTCTGGTAGATAATTCAGTTGGTCCCATATCCAACTCAAATTTTTCATCCGGAAAAAGTGGAGTAAGATGATCAAATAAAATTCTATCCCTTACTTTTTCCCAGGGTTTACCATTCATGGTTTCCACCTTTAGAAGGGCGAAATATTTTTCTCCTTCTTTGGGAGGTCTTACTGATCCGAAAACGGTATCTCCCGTTTTCATTCCAAAGAGTTTTATTTGAGAAGGAGAAACATAAATATCATCGGGTGAGGATAAATAATTATACTCGGAAGATCTTAGGAATCCATAACCTTCAGGTACAATTTCAAGTACGCCTGAACTGGTTACAATACCATCAAATTCAAATTGAGGTGCTGGTGGCTGGGGAGGAGTTGCGGGTGCTGAAGGATTATAGGCATCGTCACGGTTTCGGGTTGGTCCAGCATAAGAGGAGTTTTCTTCTCTGCTTTCTCTATATTCACGGGGTTCCCTATATTCTTTGGGTTCTCTTTCGCGAAAATCCCGTGGATTTCTGGAGTTATCTTGAGAATAATCATTGCCCCTAGAAAACCCTTCATTACCTCGGTCTCTATAGGATGGTTCTTGGTCCTGGTTGCGAGATTCACGGTTATCTAAAATGGAGTCAGGAACACTAGCTTCAACTTCAGAAGTTTCTACTACTGATTGTCTTCTGGGTCTTCTCCCTTTAGATGGACCAGAATCTAACCCTGGAGGGGTATCCATTTCTTCAGGGGTAGAAAGGCTTTTAGGCAATTCTTCAGGTTCTGGGGAATCTTTTACAGAACTCCTTGCTTTACGAACAACCGAAGTAGGAATATCAGATTTTTCTTCAACCGTAATGGATGGAGTACTTGACTCTCCATTAATGGCTTGTTGTTCTAATATTCGGTATACCAGATCCGCTTTTTTTAAATCCCGAAAATCTGTAATCCCCATTCGTTGTGCAATTTCACGCAACTCAGAGAGCAATAAGGTATTCAACCCTACAATATCAAACATACAAAAATGAAAGTGTAATGATAATTCCCTTGGTTTAACAATAATTCCTAAACAAATGATCAGGCAACCAAGGATTTCTAGGCAGGAAGGCGAGTGGCGCCTTTCTCTAAAAACATTACAAATTTAATAAAAGAATCTGTCTGACAAAAAAGAATAATCATTCATTTACAAAGACCTCATCGGGGTATCCAATGTATTTTTGTTATTTCGCATCAATAATTACCTGAAATTAAAAATATGTTGTCTATTAATCTTTTACGTGAGCAGAAAGACTGGGTTATTGAGCGGCTTGAAATAAAACATGTTCGAGAAGCCCGGATCTGGGTAGAGGAAATATTAAGCCTGGATCTAAAAAGAAGGCAGGTGTTAACTTCACTTGAAGAAAGTAGGGCTGAAAGTAATCGGTTGGCAAAATCCATTGGTCAGTTTATGGCCCAAGGGGATACCCAATCGGCTGAGTCGGCCAAGACTGGAGCCAATCAACTAAGAGACGACGTTAAAAATTTAGAGGAGCAGTTAAAGGCAATTGAATTAGAGCAACAAGCCATTTTGGTAAAACTTCCTAATTTACCGCACAGTAGTGTTCCTGTTGGTAAAACACCAGAAGAAAATAGTATTACCTATCAACATCAGGTTATTTTATCTCTACCTGCAGATGCTAAGCCGCATTGGGAACTGGCTAAATCGCTGGATATTATTGACTTTGAATTAGGGAATAAGATTACGGGTGCTGGTTTCCCTGTTTATAAGGGGCAGGGAGCTCGTTTGCAAAGAGCATTAATTAATTTTTTCCTGGAAGAAGCCAATAGAGCGGGGTATTTGGAAATACAACCTCCAATTATGATTAATGCAGAGTCTGGTTTTGGAACTGGTCAATTACCCGATAAAGAAGGGCAGATGTATTTTGTTAATGAAGATAATTTATACCTAATACCTACTGCAGAGGTACCCATCACTAATTTATATCGGGATGTAATTGTTTCTGAAAAAGAACTACCGATCAAAAATTGTGGATATACTCCCTGCTTTAGGAGAGAGGCGGGTTCATATGGTAAAGATGTAAGAGGATTGAATCGTCTACATCAGTTTGATAAGGTTGAAATCGTTCAAATTACACATCCAGATGAGTCCTATAAAACCTTAGAAGAGATGAGTGAATATGTACAATCTTTATTAAAAAAATTGGAACTGCCTTATCGAGTGGCCTTGTTGTGTGGCGGTGATATCAGCTTTAATTCAGCAAAAACGTATGATATGGAAGTTTGGAGTGGAGGTCAGCAAAAATGGTTAGAGGTAAGTTCAGTAAGTAACTTCGAATCCTTTCAGGCGAATCGTTTAAAGCTAAGATATAAATCTGCACAAGGGAATGTATTATGCCATACCTTAAATGGATCCGCATTAGCCTTACCTCGGATTGTTGCGGCCATGTTGGAAAATGGACAAACAGCTGATGGTGAAGTGATGCTTCCTCCGGTATTACATTCTTATTTTGGAGCTGACAGGCTCACGCAAGTCTCTGAAAGAAAGAATTAATGTTTATGGGATCGTATAGGTTGTATTTTACAACAACTTAAGTTTCCGGAGTTAGTTTGCTGAGGACTTAAATAAGGGATTCCTAAATTCATTCCTCTTACAATCATTAAACAAGCAATTATACTTGCAAAATAGGGTATAAATCTTCTAAGCTTGTTAAGCATAATAGGGGATACTTGTTTACCGATTAGGCTTACCGTTGCCAATAATGGAAAGGTTCCTAATCCAAACATTGCCATAAAAAGGGCTGAATAACCTGGGTTAGCGCCCCCTGCGCTACCAGCCATTGCAATATAAACCGAACCACAAGGGAGTAATCCATTTAGAGCACCTAGCGCCATCTTGCTGCTGGCGGAATTGTTTTGAGAAAACTTTTGCATGCCATAAGATAACCAGGCAAAACCTCTTCGATTTTTAGGAAAGGGAATCCAAATGAGCGCCAACATTAGTATACCGCTAATTAAGGTGACGCTTTGTTGGATCCCACCTAATTCTAAGCTCATGCCTATAGTACCTGCAATCAATCCTAAACAGGAATACATGAGAATTCTACCCAAATGATAAGCGAGAATTTCAATGCGAGTATTGCCACTAAAAGCAAATATCAAGGGGCCACACATTCCTAAACAATGCAAACCTCCAATAAGTCCCAATAATAATCCTGAGGCTAACCAAACGATCATGGGATATTTAAATTTTGTTGCTGATAGCAGCTTTTTCCGTCTTGTGACCAATTCAGTTCTGCTCTCCACATTCCACTAACCAATCTGCTGTCGCATATTTCTAATTTGCCAGCAGAATCAGTTTTGACGGTTGAGATAAAATCTTGCGCTAATGCAGAAGGTCTGATCCACTTTACGGTAGCAGTCACTGGGGTTATGAATTTTAAAGACAAGCAGCCGGGTTGAAGCGTCCATATGGGTAACCAGCCTTGCTTTTCAGCATTTCTGAATTTTTGTAATTGTTCTTCGTATACCAATTCACGAGCATAATAATCCTCCGATTCCAGTTCTATGTTTTGCCGCATGGCAATTGTAACCATCCCCAGAATAAGGAGCATAAAGATGCCCATTCCAATTGTTATTTTTACTCCCCAGTTCATATAATTAATAAAGAAAGTTATAAACTTGTTTACTTTGAAGGTCCCAGAAATTTGGTTTTTACTTGTTCCAATACAATGCCTTTCGAAGCTATGTTAATTTCAATGGGGGTGCTCATCTTTTGCAAGGTTCTTTCAGGAATCAACAATAGAAAACTCCCTTTAAATTGCCCTGCGGGAGGGGCGATAGCATCTTTTCCTGTTAGAACAATTTCTCCTTGAGGAGAGCTAAGTACCAGGTGAAGGGTGTCTTCAGTTTTATTTACCACATCTAAGGTATATATGTTACTGATGTTACCTTTTCCATCTTGTTGATACATGGTTCCTGAAACTCTTAAGATACTGGTTTCAATAGGATTTCGATTGATAAATAAAAACCCGGTGAGTGACAACAACCCTATTAAAACCAATGAATAGGCTAATACTCTGGGGCTTAATCGGAATGGGATTCCATTTGCAATTTGTTGATAGGAGGCATATCGAATTAGACCTCTGGGCTTTTCGATTTTATCCATGATATCATCACAAGCATCAATACAGGCGGTACAATTCACACATTCTAATTGTGTACCATTTCGAATATCAATACCCGTTGGACAAACTACCACACATTGTTTGCAATCTATACAATCTCCGGTTTTGATGTCGGTGTTTTTTATTTCTTTATGAAGTTTTCCTCTGGGTTCTCCTCTTAAGAAATCATAGGCAACCACAATTGATTCTTTATCCAACAATACTCCTTGCAAGCGTCCATAAGGGCAAACCACAATACAGACCAACTCACGTAATCGGGAAAATACAAAGTAAAAAACCGTAGTAAATATTGCCATACTGATGAAACCCATATAGTGTTCTTCAAATGGACCTAAAATAATTTTCCATAATGCATCCGTTCCGATGATATAAGAAAGAAAAGTATTTGCGATAATAAAAGAGAGTATCCAAAAGATCAGATGTTTGCTGATTAATTTGAATACCTTTTGAAAGGATTGGGGCTTTTTATCGTCTGCTAATTTTTTATTTCTATCGCCATCAATCCAATACTCGATTTTTCGGAATAACATTTCTAAAAAAATAGTTTGAGGGCAAGCCCAGCCGCACCAAATTCTACCAAATATTACGGTAAATAGAATTACAAATAGAATTAAACTTAATAAGCTTAATAATAATAAATGAATATCCTGAGGACCAAAATGAATTCCACTTATAATTATATTTCTGTGCAATACATCAATTAAGAATAATGGTTTATTATTATATCTTAAATAAGGAGCACCGAATAAAAAGAGTAATAAAAAATAGGAAACCCAGGTACGAGCATCATATAATTTTCCGGAAGGTTTTTTAGGATAAATCCATTTTCGATTCCCTTCCGTATCCACATTATATAAAGTATCACGAAAGTCTCCTGAAGGATCTAGTAGGCCAGCCATAAAAGTAGGGGGATATTATGGAGTTAATTATAAATTGATTTACTTAAAACCGACGTACCTGTTTTCCTAAAGGACAAACCTTTTAGAAAACAGGTGTTTCGGGGAACGCGATAATTGTTTAAGGAGTATGAGCGGCTAAAGTATCTACTACCATTTCAGTTGGTGCAACGATACTATCTCCTGTCCACAACTCTCCTTGAGGATCCTTTTGATTCGGAGGATTGCTTCCTTTTAATCCTAAAATAACACTTGCTACCGCTTGCATTTGAGCAGGGGTTAATTGAGTTTGCCAAGAAATCATACCTTTATCAGGCACCCCATACTTGATGGTTTTGAAAGTGTTTTTTATGCCACCTCCATGCAGCCAAAATTCATCGGTAAGGTTAGGGCCTACAAGACCTTCCCCAGCTTTACCATGACAGGAAGCACAACTGGCTTCATAAATTTCATGACCGATGGCAAGTGCTGATTGATCTTGGGTAAGGGTTACATTATTTTCATCAATAAGAGCAGCTTGTTTAGATTGAATTTCCTTCTGTTCTCTTGCAGCTGTTTCAATTTCAGCAGTATATTCATCGGCTTGTAATGGAGACCATTTTAGAATATGGAAGTTCAAAGTATACAGGGCAGCAAATAAAATTGTGGTATAAAAAAGATAAATAAACCAAGGGGGCATGTCATTATCCAATTCTTGTATCCCATCATATACGTGTCCCAAATCTCTATCCATTTCTTTACCTGGACTTGGGGCAACTCCTTTAAAGCGATCCCACCAAGAGGCTGAGGATGCCTTATTTTGTAGAGTATGAGCAGTTGGGGGAAGGGTTGCTACGATTAATGTTTTTATACTTAAGGCAAGGACAATAACTACAAAAAGCAGAATTATTATTGTGATTAAGGATAGGGACAATACCTGTTGAACTTGTTCCGAAGAAGCCATAGCTCCTTGAGAGACTACCCCAGCTGTAGTTGTTTGCCCATAAAGGCTCACACCTATTAGACTCAGCAAAAGGATTATTAAATTCTTATACATTTGTATATCCTCCTTTCTGTGGGGTTTCTGGAGTATGGCCTTCTAGAGGTAAACGATTAACTTCTTCAATCCAACTTTTTTTAAGTGTAATTACGTACACTAAAAGAATCAGGAAGAAAATGAAGAAAATGGTGAATGAAATCAGGGGGTAAATGCTAACCCCACTAATATGTTCTAAAGTTTGACGAATCATAATTACCTCCTGGATTTATTTAGATGAAGTAGTTTTTTCCATTTTAATATCAGTTCCTAACCTCTGCAGATAAGCAATTAAGGCTATGATTTCTTTGTCAGGGCTTGTAGTTACCCCTTCTGCTTTAAGTTGATCTGTAATTTCACCTGCCTGTTTAGCCAAATCCTGATTTGCAGTATTTTCGTATCCTGCTACATAAGGAACCCCAACGGCACGAAGAGCATTGATTTTACTTGGGGTAGAGGAGGTATCTAATACTTGTTCATGCAACCAGGCATAAGCAGGCATAATAGATCCAGGAGCCATGTTAGAAGGTTCAAACATGTGATGATAATGCCAAGAATGGGGATATTTTTTTCCTACCCTTTGTAAATCTGGACCTGTTCTTTTAGAGCCCCATAAAAAGGGATGGTCATACACGAACTCCCCAGATTTTGAGTATTCCCCATATCGAGCAGTTTCTGATCTGAAAGGTCTGATTAATTGAGAATGGCATCCCACACAACCTTCGCGTATGTAAATATCTCTTCCCTGTACCTCTAATGGGGTATATGGTTTTACACTAGCAATTGTTGGAACATTGGATTCAATTAAAAAAGTAGGAATTAATTCTACGGCTCCACCGATCAATATTACTACTGTTGCTGCAATAGTAAGTTGTAAGGGGCGACGTTCGAAAATTCTACGATGCCAGTGTTCTCCTGCATGACCCGTATAATCTCTAGTTAATGCGGGTGCTTCGGCCGCTTCCTCAGGTATAAATTTACCTATGGCAGCAGTCTTAATTAAGTTATACACCATCACTAAAGCACCGATTAAATAAAGACCTCCACCCACAGAGCGGAACACATACATTGGAATAATTTGAAGCGTAGTCTCTAAGAAATTTGGATAAGCAAGTAATCCATCGCTATTAAATTCTTTCCACATAAGGGTTTGAACCAAAGCAGAAAAATATAGCGGCACGGCATAAAAAATAATTCCTAAGGTGCCTAACCAGAAATGTAGATTGGCTAGTTTCTTTGAAAATAGGGGTGTGGCATAAAGTTTTGGAATCAACCAATACAATATACCAAAGGTCATAAATCCATTCCAACCTAATCCTCCAATATGAACGTGTGCTACCACCCAATCTGAAAAATGTGCGATGGCATTTACATTTTTCAAGGATAACATTGGCCCTTCAAAAGTGGACATACCATAACACGTAACTGCTACAACCATAAATTTCAGAATAGGATCTTCTCTTACTTTATCCCATGCGCCTCTAAGGGTTAACAAGCCATTTATCATCCCTCCCCAAGAAGGGGCGATAAGCATAATCGAAAACACAACTCCTAAGGATTGGGCCCAATCTGGAAGTGTTGAGTATAACAAATGGTGGGGTCCTGCCCAGATATAAATAAAAATCAGGGTCCAAAAGTGAAGAATAGATAAACGATAAGAATATACTGGGCGCTCTGCTGCTTTGGGTAAGAAGTAATACATCATTCCTAAATACGGAGTAGTAAGGAAGAAGGCAACTGCATTATGGCCATACCACCATTGCACCAATGCGTCTTGAACTCCTGCATACAAAGAATAGGACTTAAACAAGGAAACAGGCATTTCAAAAGAGTTGACAATATGCAATACTGCAATTGTAATTAATGTGGCCAAGTAAAACCATATCGCCACATAAATATGACGTTCTCTTCTTTTAAGAATAGTACCAATCATATTAATGCCGAATACTACCCATACCAAAGCAATGGCAATGTCGATAGGCCATTCCAATTCAGCATACTCTTTTGAGGTAGTAATTCCTAAAGGAAGCGTTACGGCAGCAGCGACAATAATTAACTGCCATCCCCAAAAGTGAATTCTACTCAAGAGCTTGCTGTACATTGGGGCTTTACAAAGCCTTTGTAGGGAATAATAAATCCCCATAAAAATGGCATTGCCAACAAAAGCGAAAATCACTGCGTTGGTGTGAAGCGGTCGGATCCTTCCAAAGGTTGTGTATTGCAATCCCATATTAAGAGATGGCATGTACAACTGCAGGGCGGCTAAAAGCCCAACCAGCATACCCACGATGCCAAAGATTACCGAGGCAATCGCAAACATTCGGACTATCCGGTTGTCGTAACTAAATTTTTCCGGTTGCATTTTCTGTTTTGGTTAAGGGAGAAATAGAAGTATCTGCAGGTAGGGATTCCGGTTCGGAATCATCTATAAGCATTCGTAGGGAGGGGGTAATTGAATCTTCAAACTGACCTGTTTGGGCAGCCCAAAAAAATGCGAGGAGAAAAACTCCTGCAGTAAGCATACTAAATACAATTAACAAAATCATCACGCTCATCTTAACCCCCCTCTTCCTGCATGCCAACGGGTCATACCCGTTGTAAATGCGATAATAGTAATTGAACTTATGGGCATTAGAACTGCCGCAAATAGTGGCGACATGTTCCCCTGAATGGCAAAGTATAAACCGGTTATATTGTAAGCTAAGGATAGCCCAAAACTGAAATAAATGGTTTGTAAGGTATTCCTACAAAACTTTAACATTTGCGGAAGTTGCTGAAATGCGCTTGCTTCTAAGATGGCATCACTTGCGGGGGTAAAGGCAGTGCTATCTTCAGTTAATGCAATCCCTACTTCGCTTTGTTTTAGCGCTCCAGCATCATTTAATCCATCTCCTAACATCAAAACTTTATTACCTTTCTTTTGAAGTTTTTGGATGAAAAGTAGTTTGTCTTCAGGTGACTGTGAAAAGCGTACCGGTTCATTTATTTCAAAAAAATCACTGATACCTTCCTGTCCTTCAGAAACATCCCCAGAAACTAAGTTGAGTTTATACTTTGACCGTAGGGCTTGAATAACAGATCCTAATCCCTTACGATACGGTTGTTGGATTTTTAAACATCCTAATATTTGGCCTTCTGCCATGAGCCAAACCCTTGTTCCTGTTCCTGTTTCAGGGATACCTCTTACAAATAAGCTACTACCTGCTCTACAAGATATCCCATTAATAACTCCTGTTAATCCCTTGCCTGGAAATTCTTGAAATGAGGAGAAAACTACCGTAGGGTCTCCGCTTCCTAGCCATTGCGCAAGTATTCTACTTAAGGGATGAACACTTTGTTTAAATAATTCAGAGAACAAGGACGCTTCTGAACCCAAACGTATTCCTTCATAACTAACCTCAGCTTGATGTTTTTCGGTTAATGTCCCTGTTTTATCTAACACAATAGACGAGAGGGATGCCATGGCTTCAACTGTTGCTGTGTTTTTTACATATAAGCGATTACGTTCCAAATATCTTAAGGCATTCCCTAAAGCAAATGGGGAAGACAAGGCCAATGCACAAGGGCAAGCAATTATTAGTACGGCAGTGAACGCCTCCAGGGCCCGACGCGATTCCCCCTCGAAAAGCCACCAGGCAGAAGCGCTCACTGCCACACCTATAATTGCTATAGTAAACCAATGACTTACTTTCGCTGAAAATCCAGAAAAGGCAACCTCTTTGGTTTTATGAAAAGTCTCGTGATTCCAGAGTTTTGTTAAATAACTTTCAGAGACCGGTTTAACCAATTGTACCGTTAGAATGCCCCCTGTTTGGCGACCCCCGGCATATAAAAAATCACCTGGGTTTCCTTCTTGTAAGATTGACTCCCCAGTTACAAAACTGTAGTCAATTTGTCCTTGCCCAGTTATTAATAAACTATCAGCAGGAATGATTTCCTGATTTCGAATTTTTACTTTATCTCCTATTCGAAGATGTGATAAAGGAACAATCTCTTCAACTTCATTTTCAATTACTTTGGTAACAGCTAAAGGAAAATATGACTTGTAATTTCTATCGAAAGATAAATGAGCATAAACCTTTTGCTGAAACCATCTACCTATTAAAAGAAAAAACACCAATCCAGCTAAAGTGTCCATAAAGCCTGGGCCCGCACCTATTCCTAAGTCCCATAAACTTCTAATAAACATTACCCCCATGCCTAAAGCCAGAGGAACCTCCAAGGTAATAGTGCCTCTACGAAGGGCTTTCCATGCTGAAAAAAGATACGGCCATCCTGAAAAGAATAATACAGGAATTGACAATAGCACAATTAATCCGCTAAAGATTATTTCTAACTGATGACTATTACTCGCATCCAGAGATAAATATTCCGGAAAACTTAAGAGCATAATATTTCCAAAACAAAATCCCGCAACCCCTAGTCTTAGTAGGAGATTATGATCATTGGTTTTAGAATCTGAATGCCCTTGAATTATAGGCTCATAGCCAAGTGCGGTAAGTGTTTCTGCAACTCCGCGTAAACTGATTTCCTGTGGGGAAAACCAAATCTGGATTTCTTTGGAACTAAAGTTTACTACCGACCGACGAATTCCCGTATTAACTCTATACAAATGCTCCAATAACCAAATGCAGGAACTACAATGTATATCCGGTAAAAAGAAGGAAACCAAACTAGTTTTGCCCTCTTTAAACAAGATTAATTGATCCTGAATTTCGGGTAAGTCTAAATAGGCAAATTGATCTTTGGGTAAAGGTTTTACAGCTTTCCGGTTAGGCGTCTCTTGAAGCGTGTAATACTTACAAAGGTTATGATCCTTTAACAGTTGATAAACCGTTTCACAACCAACACAACAAAATGAGCGTTGATCTTGGGTAATCGGAATCGTTTGAATGGGTTGTCCACAATGGTAACATACACCAACCTTCGAAGTATTTTCGACGGAAGGCGAAATGGTATTTGACCAGAGGGGATTCATGGTCACAAAATTGAATTCCTCTTTTCGGGTATGGAATGACCCGAATCAGTTCAATAACTGATATATATCAGTTATTTTTCAATATTAATAGGTATGGTTCGGGAAATTCTTAAGCATAGCCTCTTTCCTAAATTCAAAAGCTTTTAAAAACAAAGCCTTTACTTGTTTTCCTGCAACCCAGTTCCCTAATAAGCCAAATGGAAGTTTATATTCAATTTCATCTCGAATTAGCGTTTCATTGCCATTTGTAATAATGCGATGACAATGCTGATAATAGCTAAATGGCCCTGAAAGTTGTTCATCAATAAAATACTCTCCTTCCTTCCATTCTGCAATTTTTGCAATCCACTTCATAGGAATACCCCATTGTTTGAATTTATAAGTGATCTTGCTTCCGGCACGTAACGGATCTCCTTCAACTTTAACCACAGTAAGTCCCATTTCAGGAGGGGATATTTTGGATAGATTTTCAGGAACTTCAAAAAATCTAAATAATTCTTCTTTTGTAGCTGAAACTTTATGCTCAGTAATAAAACTTTGGATTATTGACATGCATTATTTACACAAAATTGCTACTTAGGGTTCCCCTATCTGCTTTTCTTTTGATATTTTTATATTTATGCTTCTAGCCTATCCACTCAATTTAAAAGTGAAACCATGAAAGGATTAAAAAAATGGTATTCTCATCAGCTTTTTTTTCCAGGGGTTTTTAGTTTGTTTTTCCATCCTTTTTGGTTGATTCGCCGCAATCTTTTAATGCATATCCGGAATTTAGCACCCCAATTATCAGGACAACTCATGGATTATGGTTGTGGGGCAAAGCCTTATCAATCACTTTTTAAGGTAGAAAGATATGTTGGCGTTGATATGGAAAACCCTGGGCATTCTCATGAACAAGAAGAAGTAGATGTTTTTTATGATGGAAAAACCTTGCCCTTTGATAGTTCAACTTTCGATTCTGTTTTTGCATCTGAAGTATTAGAACATGTATTTGAACCGGATAATGCTTTACGGGAGATTCATCGAGTAATGAAGCCTGGAGGGAAAATATTACTTACCGTTCCTTTTGTTTGGAATGAACATGAAATACCCAATGATTATGGGAGATATACTTCTTTTGGATTAAATTATTTATTGGAGAAGAACGGGTTTACTATACTTGAAATGCGAAAGTCTGGTAGTTTTATTTCTGTATTACATCAGCTTCAGGCTTTATATTTTTTTCGTCGAATTGAGCGATTGCCACCCTATTTTCGAATAGCCCTTATGCCCTTTCTTACCGCACCTTTTCAATTTACAGGATGGTGGGTTAGTGCCGTTTTACCTAAAGATGAATCCTTATATTTTAATTTGATTGTGCTGGCAGAGAAGTCAAAATGAAAGTTGTATTGCTGAGCACCTATGGTGGAGGAGGGGCAGGTTTGGCTGCACGTAGGCAATTGAAAGCCCTTCGTAAGTCAAACCAACAGGTTAATATGTTAACCGCATTAGAGGATATTCCGGAAGAAGGAGTTTTTGCGGTGTATCCTAAGAAATGGCAAAAGTCTTTTTTTTTAATTCGAAAGTTTGGTGAAAAGGTATGGATGTTACCTGAAGAAAAAAGTAAAGACACACGGTTTGCTTTTTCAACTGCACAATTGGGTATGCCGATACTTAAACATCCTGTATTTCAGGAAGCAGATATTGTCCATATTCATTGGGTTCAACATGGGTTTGTTTCTTTAAATACGATTCAACAAATTATTAATTCAGGAAAAAAGATTGTTTGGACCCTGCATGATGAATGGGTGTTTACCGGGGGATGTCATTATACTCGAGGATGCCAAAACTATTTATCGGGTTGTGGAATTTGTCCGTTGTTAAAGCACCCTAATCCTGCTGATACTTCTTCAAAAATTTATCAAAAAAAAGAACAAATATTTTTGAATTCCCCTCCCATTCATTTTGTAGGTTGTTCAAACTGGCTTACGCATAAAATGAAACATTCCCCATTGTTAAAAGGGCATGGCTTTCATTCCATCCCTAATCCAATATCCATTTCTGATTTTTATCCCGCACCGTCTTCTGATAGATCATCTTCTAAAATCAGATTGTTGTTTATCGCACAACAGGTAAAAGACCCCCGAAAAGGATTTTCTGTTTTATGGGAAGCATTACAATTATTATCTCCTGATATCCAAGATAAAATAAAATTAATCATAGTAGGAAATCCTTTAGCCTCAGAATATGTTTCGAATCATTTTGAAGTGGAATGGAAAGGAACATTGAAAGGAGTCTCTGCCATTCGCGAGGTGTATCAATCCGCAGAGGTGATGATTGTTCCTTCTTTAGAGGATAATCTTCCGAATACCATTATGGAAGCAATGGCCTGTGGGCTTCCGGTGATTGGCTCAGATATTGGCGGAATTCCTGAAATGATTCAACATAAAATTACAGGATGGCTTGCAGAATGCGGAAATCCACCTTCTTTACAAGCAGGAATTAGTTGGATGTTAGATACAGAAAATCGAAAAAATTGTGGAAATCTTGCCCGAAAATGGGCTGAAAATCAATATGCGGAAGAAGTCGTTTCCCAACAATGGCAAAATCTATATACTTCAATATAATATACTAAATATATAATATATTAATTATACTAAATCTTTTTTCCATAAAGGCACTGTTGAACAAGGTTCCCCATACATAAGCTTGGCTGCTAAAGGCATTAATAACCTTGTTACTTCAACATAAATGGCAATGGGCACTTCCACTTCACTGCATCCTTTTATTACAATTTTAGCATCGGTATAATTAGAGAAGTCCACCTTTGATAGTGCTCTTACAAACAATTCGGTTTCAAGTTCAGATAGAGAACCAAATACAAAGTTGTCGGTATGTGGCTGAAGTTTAGTAGCAATTAACATATAAGCCCAGGTGGGTACAATTGCATCTGCAGAACAAATGATGGATACACATCCTCCTGAATATTGGGACCAATCATGTGCTTTTACAAATTCCCGAAATTCTTTTTCTTTTAACATCAACCCTTTAAACAGCCATTCTTGTATGTCTAAAACCTGCCGTTTCCCTTGGGTGTAATAGTCTTGTAAATTAAAGGTAACCAACCCACTTTGAGCAACTTTATTGATAATTTCTCCAGAATCCATTTTAGATTATTCAACCTGTTTATTAACACAAAAATACGTTCAAAAGTTTGGCAATTATATTTGTTTATTTTTACCAAATGAAGTCTGAGAAGATTGATATTCACGCGCATATTATCCCAGAACATATCCCAGATTTAAAAAAGAAATATGGGTATGGAGGGTTTATACATCTCGAACACCATCGCCCTTCCTTTGCCAATATGCGAAGAGATGATGGTACCTTCTTTAGAGAAATAGGACAAAACTGCTGGGATCCTGAATGGATATTGAGAGACATGGATGCCCATCAAGTAGATAAAATGGTATTATGTACAATACCCGTTTTGTTTAGTTATTGGGCTGAACCAGCACATACGTTGGATTGGTCAAAGTATTTAAATGATCATCTTGCATCTGTGGTGAATCGTTTTCCAGATCGCTTTATTGGGTTAGGCACGGTTCCTATGCAAGCTCCTGATTTAGCTATTGAAGAATTAAGAAGATGTAAGGAGGAGTTGGGGTTTCCAGGAATTGAAATCGGAACGAATATCAATCAGTTAAACCTAAGCGAGAAAATTTTCGATCCCATTTGGGCAGCAGCCGAAAGCTTGAATGCTGCTATTTTGGTACATCCTTGGGAAATGATGGGGCAAGCAGATATGCAAAAATATTGGCTTCCCTGGCTAGTAGGTATGCCTGCGGAATGTTCGCGTGCAATTTGTTCTTGTATTTTTGGAGGTGTTTTCGACCGATACCCGAAACTGAAAATGATGTTTTGTCATGGAGGTGGATCTTTCCCTTTTACCTTAGGCAGAGTTCAACATGGGTATGATTCTCGTCCTGATTTATGTGCAATTGATGTTTTAGAAGGACCTAAAAATTATGTGGGTAAATTTTGGGTAGATGGAATTACCCATGATTTAAAAACCCTAGAATTTTTAATTGACCTTATGGGTGCTGATAAAATTGCTTATGGTACAGATTATCCTTTTCCACTAGGAGATTTAGAACACGGTAAATTTATTGAGCAGGCAACTTCGATATCGGCAGAAGTAAAAGCACAAATAATGGGTGGAACTGCAAGAGCTTTCTTGGGGATTTAAGGGGCTTGATCTCTAAAAAAGATTATAACTTATTTTATTAATTAATCGAATTACTAAATTTCGATTTTCTCTAAGATTTACGCAAAAGTTTCAGAAGCTATTTTTAATGCCTGATGAAGCTCAGTTTCCGAAACATTCGTCGGGATGTTTTTTTGGGTTAGCCAATGGTAAATATTTTCAGTTGCCAAATTCCCAGTTAATTCTTCCTTAGCAAATGGACATCCACCAATACCTTTTAATGCTCCGTCAAATCTTCTACAGCCACTATTCCAGGCTGCTTCTATTTTTTCTTCCCAAGTATCAGGAGTGGAATGAAAATGCGCCCCAAATATTACTTGAGGCCAGGCAGGTATTAGGGTGGTAAATAGACTTTGAATAGATTCAGGCGTGGCCACCCCAGTAGTGTCGGCTAAAGAAATAATGGAAACCCCTTCCTGCTGCACTTTCTCCGCCCAATCTAACACAATTTCAGGAGACCAAGTATCTCCATAAGGATTACCAAATCCCATAGATAAGTACACAACCAATGTTTTACGATTGCGCATACATAAATCTTGAATTTCCTTTAACAATGAAAGGCTTTCAACAATGGTTTTTTGAGTGTTGCGTAGCTGAAACGTTTCGGAAATAGAAAATGGATACCCAATATATTTTATTTCTTCCCAACCTACCGCAACTTCTGCTCCACGTAAATTTGCTACAATCGCCAATAATTCTGTAGAGGTGTTTTCGAGTTCTAATTGTTGAATTACTTCTACTGTATCGGCAAGTTGAGGAATTGCTTTAGGGGAGACAAAACTTCCAAAATCGAGGGTGTGAAATCCACACTGTAACAATTGATTTAAATATTTTACTTTTTGCGCGGTAGGAATGAAGGAATTGATTCCTTGCATTGCATCCCGAGGACATTCAATCAGTTGAACCATTAGGCAAGTATTTGGTTTTCTAATACCCTTGGGGTTTCTCTGAATCGGTATTGTTGATCCCGAAGTTTTGGAATAAACCCAGCTTGTTGAATAGATTTCTGAATTTCAACAGCCGTAAAACGATACGGAGCACCTGCTGCAGAAACCACATTTTCTTCAATCATGATAGACCCGAAATCATTGGCCCCAGCATATAAACATAATTGAGCAACCTCTGGACCTACCGTCAACCAAGATGCCTGAATATTCAGGATATTCGGCAACATAATTCTACTGAGGGATAACATTCGAATATAATCTGCAGCACTTGTTGTATTTCTCACCCCTTTCACTCGTTTTAACAAAGTTCCATCATCCTGATAAGGCCATGGAATAAATGCCAAAAATCCAGGAGCGTCTGCTGGTTTTTGAGCCTGCACTGCTCGAATCCGAACCAGATGTTCAAACCGTTCTTCGATGGTTTCAATATGTCCAAACATCATGGTTGCGCTGGTAGGTAAATACAATTGATGAGCTTGTCGCATTACCTCCAACCATTCTTCCCCAGAACACTTACCATTAGATATCAATCTACGTACACGATCATTTAAAATTTCAGCCCCAGCCCCAGGTAAGGAATCTAACCCAGCGGCCTTTAATCTCTGTAAGGTTTCAGTATAGGTGATTCCGGACAATTCAGAAATGTGAACAATCTCCGGAGGACCCAAGCTATGTAATCGAATTTCGGGATACCAAGATTTTATCTTCCGAAATAAATCTTCATAAAAGCTTATTCCTAATTCCGGATGGTGGCCTCCTTGCAACAAAAGCTGATCGCCTCCCAAGGCAATCGTTTCTTCTATTTTACGATGATAAGTTTCATCATCCGTAATGTAGGAATCCGGATGCCCAGGAATTCGATAAAAGTTGCAAAATTTACAATTTGCAACACATACATTAGTTGTATTTACATTCCGGTCAATTTGCCAAGTAACTACATCTGCAGTATCTGCTTTTTGTAGTTTCCGCAATTGGTTCGCCGTGAACATAAGCGAGGAGATTGGAGCATTATGGTATAGCCAAACCCCTTCTGCTTCACTCAGCATTTCCAATTGAAGGGCCCGTTCTAATAGGGCGTTTACATTCATGGTTTAAAGGTACGAATACAAGTTATAATCTGAGAACAGGGATTGAAAACGAATAGTTTTTTAACCTATTAATATTTACTAATTCTTTGCAATCTCCAGTATCTTTAGACCATGATTCCTCATAGTGAACCCTATTTTAGCGGAAATGAGTTTGCAGCTTTATCTCATTGTATTGATACAGGATGGGTTTCTTCCGCCGGCCCAGCCGTAGTTGAATTGTCAACAGCCATTAAAGAGTTGACACAATCTCCAGGGGTATTAGCTTTAAATAGTGGCACATCCGCATTACATCTCGCTTTGATTGGCTGTGGTGTTCAAGCAGGGGATTATGTTGTTATTCCGGATTTTACTTTCATCGCTACCGCAAATGCAGTTAAGTATTGTGGGGCAGAGCCTATATTGCTCGATGTACATCCCCAAACCTGGCAGTCCGATATTGGTTTATGGATAGAATGGTTAAATGAAAACGGGGTTAAAAAAGAAGGAAAGTGTTTTCATAAAAAAACCGGACGATGTATTCGAGCCAGTATTTTGGTTCATGCCTTAGGCTATCCTGCTGATGCCTTTAAGTGGGCGACTGTATGTAAGGAATGGGGGATTGAAACTGTTGAAGATGCGGCGGGTGCTTTAGGTTCTATGTTGCAAAATAAGGCATGTGGCACAATTGGCAGATTTGGAGTGATTAGCTTAAATGGAAATAAAATAATCACAGGAGGAAGCGGAGGATTATTGCTCTGTAGGGATATAAATGATTTATCTTATTTGCATCATTTATCTACGCAAGCAAGGTTGGAAGGAGATTTATATGAACATGATGCAGTGGGATTTAATTACAGAATGAATAACCTTACCGCAGCCCTTGCTTTGGCACAATTAGAAACGCTTAATTATCGGATAGAAATAAAAAAGAAAATCTATCAGGGATATAGATCTTATTTTTCACAAGGAATTTGGCCTGAAATAATTCCATCAGCCCAACCTAATTATTGGATGGTCGCTTTTATAAATCCGGATAAGGAAGAACTATTTCAGAAATGTAAATCGGCCGGATTAGAGGTAAGAACCCTTTGGAAACCCCTTCATTTACAAGTCCCCTATCAGAATTGCGAAAGGATTAATAAAATATCTTTCGCAGAAAAAATCTGGAAACAAGGGATTAGTTTACCTACTAGTATTGGAAGTTTTATGGATGGTTTTCCATCTTTAAGCGCAATTATTTAATATAAATTATAATTATTTAAATAAAAATTTATTTAATTTAATATTTTTCAATAAGAATAAGCAACATTATTTTAAAATATAATATTTATGTGCTAAAAATAACAACCTTATTTAGCTTTCTTATTTAATTGTTGATACAAACGATATTTTACAATTTCTTGAATTACTTGTTTAGGTAAAGGTTTTTCATAAGGAAATTGTACCGCTCCTTTACTGGAATTAAAATCTTCTAATTCTTTCGTAAACGCTAGCATTGCTTCTGCTCCTGGATATAAACCTATGTGATGTTTAACGCACCAAAATAAACTAAAAACCCATCTAAAAAAACACCAGGCATTCCATAGCCAATTCTTTCTTCAGTATTGGGTGCCGCCTCAAGAATAATATCTCTAATCTCAAATAATTTTGCTTGAATAGAATTAGGATAAGATTGGATATACTCAGCAACGGTTCTCATGATTTAGAAAGGATAAATACAATTAAAGATTAAATTAACATTATTGTTAATAATTATTAAGTTGCTGCTAAATTATTTTATTTTTTGGAAATCTACCAGTATTTTCAGAATTTTATCTTTATGAAAAATTATTTAAATACAATTATCATTGGAGTGACTATTCTAATTTCTGTTATTCTTTTATCAGGAGCATTCAAACATCGAAATCAAGAATTAGAAGTTATATCCGTAACAGGGCTCGGCTCAAAAGATTTTGAATCTGATTTGGTGGTTTGGTCAGGAAATTTTTCTCGTAAAACGAATGAATTAAAATCAGCATATGCTGAATTAAACCGGGATCAGGAAACCATTAGAAAATACTTATTGCAGAAAGGTATGAAATCGGAAGACATTGTTTTTTCTGCTATCGAAATTGCTAAAGATTATGATAACACCTTTGATTCGAATGGAAATATTAGGGGAAGTGTTTTTACAGGATATCGGCTTTCTCAACAAATTACCATAGAATCCAAGGAAGTAGATAAAGTGGAAAAAATATCCAGAGAGATCAGTGAATTAATAAATACTGGGGTTGAATTATATTCCCAGCCTCCGGCTTATTATTACACTCAATTATCGGCATTAAAATTGGAAATGATTGGACAAGCCACAAAAGACGCAAAAGACCGAGCAGAGCAAATTGCAGAAAATGCAGGAGGTTCTTTAGGCAAATTAAAAGAGGCTACGATGGGTATTTTTCAAATCACTGCGAGAAATTCCGAAGAAGATTATTCTTGGGGAGGAACTTATAATACAACAGCTAGGCGAAAAACAGCAAATATTACCATGAAGCTAAAGTATGCTGCTCAATAAATTTCCAAGGTTTCGATAATTGTACGGTAATTCCTTCGTCTTTAGGTTTGTTTTCTTCAGGTGTTTCATTATTCGCTGGGGGTTCCATCACTACAATTTTTAATGGATCCGGAGTAAAACATAAAATAAAAATCACCAATGAAATAATGCCTAAAATTTTACGCGTAAAATTCAGAGGTTGTTCAATATAAGCAGGCGGATGATCTAATTTAATTAGTCTCACAGCAATAAAGGAATATACCAACCAAATAATTCCGGTTGCTTCCCAACCCGTTAATTCTTGAATTAAATACTGAAAGGATAGGAGGCTTAAAGAACTTAATATCGTTATATAAATTGGGGGATGGTTTAATAAATGTTTTATTATAAATATAATAAATGCCAGATATAATCCTGTTATAATAATATTATTTAATTCAGAGAAATTAACCCAACCAATACCTCCATAAGTAATTAATAAAAAAACAGTTATTCTGGATATTTTTCCAGCCCATTCCCTTCCAAATAATCCGTACGTAACATGTCCCCCATCTAATTGCCCAATGGGTAATAAGTTAAGGGCAGTGAAAAACAAGGTTAAATATCCTACAAATAAAAAAGGGTAATGATATAATTCCATATCTGGAGGAAAGGTGCTTTCTTGTGCAAATAGCCAGCGGAAAATTTCAAAAATTAAAGAATGACCTAATTCAATAGTTACTGCCCCTTGTTGACTTAAGACCGAGGTTAAATCCTCATTTGTGGGCATTACATTTCCAAACCAGGTTAAATAATCGGGATGTATTTGTTGTAAATATGCAACATCGGGAACATTGGTAAATCCCCAAATTAAAATTGCTAAGGCAACTACAAATCCAGCTAAAGGCCCTGCAATGCCTATGTCAAAATATTGTTGTGTTGAGTTAGGGGTTTGGCGCATTCGAATAATTGCACCCATGGATCCGATGTTAAAAACGGAAAAAGGAAGGTATAACGGAATAAAATAAGGCAATGAACAGCGCACTTGATTTAACCTTGCCGTAAAGTAATGCCCAAATTCATGTACAGTTAAAAAGGTAAGAAAAGATAAGGAATAGGGAAGGCCAATACCAATTTGTAGTAGCCCTTCCCAACTAAAATAATCTGTTTTTCCAGATACCAACTCAGCACCAGCAAGGGTTGTAGTTAATAAGGTCAACAGGAATAAAAATAAATGCAACAAATATTTAGGTTTATCTGCATTAGATAAATCAGTAGGTTCAGAATCAGACATGGAGTATGTGAACGGATTGTTCATAATCCCTAAAATTATCACTTTATTTTTGGCCTTACTTTACAAAAGATTTGGCCAAGAAAACAACACTGATGAAAGTTCCAGATACTTTAACCAGAGTATGGGAACAGGCTTACGGATTAATCGTTCCGGAGCATCCTTTTATTACTTGGCAGAGTGAAAAAAAAACACATGTTGCTTCTTGGAAAGAAACGAATGCCATGGCACATTGTATGGCTGGTTTCTTATTATCAAAGGATGTTAAAAAAGGAGAAGCCTTTGGTGTTTTTTCTAGCAACAACCCAGCGGTAATTTATTTAGAATTAGGCGCACATCTAATTGGTGCCATTCCTGTAATGATTCCTGGGGAGGTAAATAGCAGTCAGCTCTCTGAAATCGCTCAAGAAACAGGTTTAAAAGTTTTGGTGGTTTCTGATGCTGATAGGTATCATAAGGCAATTGCGGGATTGGGAAGTAATCTTTCTGTTCAACATATTATTACACTTTTTGATGATGATCAGGTATTGGTACCTGGAAGAACCGCTATTTTTGATTGGGTGGTAGATCCAGGTAAAGTTTATTGGAGAGAACATCTTGTGGAAATCAATACACTTAAAGCTTCTGTTCAACCGGATGATGTTTGTTGTATTACCTATACATTTATTAACGACCACTTGAATTCTAAAATAGATACACATGAAATATTTATTCAAGAACTTCAACAATGTTTAAATTCCTTTCAGGAAATACAACAAAATGGGTCGTTTCTGATTTGTCAGCCTTATGCGAACCGGTTAAATCGCTTGTTGGGATTATATCTTCCCTTAATCCTATTAAAACAAATATTAATTCCGCATTCCCGAGCTACCATTGAACAAGCTATACGATATTTAGAACCCAAATGGGCATTGCTCTCAAGCACCCAATTGAATGGTCTAGCTGAACGATTAATGGGCAAAGTGACTTTGAAAAACTGGTACAAACGATATGTTTACCAACGTGCAATCAAGGTTGGAGAGAAATATTTCAAAGCATTAGACAACCAAATGAAGCCCAATCTGTGGCTGAAATACCGATACAGTAAGTCTAAACAAAGACTTCGAAAAGGCTTCTTAAAAATGCTACATCCTGAAATTCAAGGGGTCATTTTAAATGATAAGGGATTATCTGAAATGACCATTACCTTATTCCTCCATATGGAAATGCCCATCTATGATGCTTT
>Ga0214923_10001259_pt1 | contig 36430 bp, 35 predicted proteins | sample LL1510_MetaG_FD_177993 | JGI IMG/M metagenome (GOLD analysis project Ga0214923, IMG submission 177993) | Freshwater microbial communities from Lake Lanier, Atlanta, Georgia, United States - LL-1510 | ecosystem: Environmental > Aquatic > Freshwater > Lake | place: USA: Georgia | collected...
ATAATTTCCGTTCCTTTCGGCTTGCCAATCTCGAACTAATGGGACGAACTCGACCGTTTCGTAGTGTGAAGACGATTGAAATAAGCCTTCCTTCACAAGAGGGACCTACGATGCACAGGCGTTCCTCTGAAGTTTCTGGTGAAACTTGTCTTCCCAACGTAGCTGCAAGTTTCAGGTCAAATACCGATTCTACTTCCAAAGTCTCTACACCGTGTTTCTGTTGGCTTTTGGAGGCATTGGCGGCATCCCAGTCGAATTCGAAGCTCTCTTGTTGCAGGTACCAGTATGCTAGCCACAATATGAATTCAAATTGTCCCACAAAGACACTATAGTACACTATACTAATAAAGGCAATGCACCCCGTCCTCTCTCTGCTGCCAACGGATCTCCTCGTGATGGATTGTCGAGAGTGGGGTAGGTTGCCACCGCGACGCTTTTGACTGGTCAATCAGTTGTACTTGTGCGGTCCGAACGGCATCGACGATTTGGTTAGGATTTCCCGATGCGATGGCAAGCATCGCAAGAATTGTTGCCATTTTGATCAAAGAATTTAGTCCGTACATTTGCATTTCCTTTCCCAATTGGTTTTTGGAGCGGGTTCGATTCGTGTTCTGTTCGAGCTAAAAACAGCTCGTAACAGCTAGAAAAAGGGGTAAGTGAAAATCTCTTTAACCGATTGATATTATTTATTAATGTTAATGATTTTAAACACTTGCTGGATCGGTGAAAAAACGCCTTTTATCGACTGTAAATCTGACGGCTCTGCCTTCGAAGGTTCGAATGGTAGATCTCAGACTGATTGGTTACATCGCAAGGCTTGTCTTTTGTAATCGCTCATAGGGGGTTTGCCCGTCAAGAGCCCCGTGAGGTCTTTGATACCTGATCCCTTTTACTGTGCTTAGGCCGGGAAAGGGGGAGGGAAAAAAGGGAATGATGATGCGGCCCTAGGGCACTTGAGGGGGCAGTTTTTTTTAGTTACTAGCTTTTTTGTGAGAAAAGCAAAGGCCTATTGCCCCAATTCTTCATGCAAAAACCACCACACTCCGAAGCAGCGGTTTTACATCAAAAAAGGATATTTCATCACCCAATGGAACCACCGGCGAGTTCCCCGCTACCAGTGTCTTGCTTGTAAAAGGAGTTTTAGTAGCCACACGTTTTACCGAACCTACCGGCAGAAGAAACCGTATCTAAACGAAATAATTTATAGGTTCTACACTTCAGCCACCACTCAACGACGTCTTGCAAGGATTTTAGGAGTAAACTTAAAGACAGTGGTTAGGAAGTTTCTGTTTCTTGCCCAAAACGCAGAAGCGATGCACTTGGAAAAACTCGGCAGTAAAGAATTCGACGTGGCTCATTGCCAGTTTGATGAGATGCTGAGCTTTGAGCACACCCGCTTAAAGCCCATCTCCATCGCTTTGGCTGTACAAAAATTGGATTCAAAACTCATTTCCATACAAGTAGCACAGAGCCATTATCAGGGGGTTCTCTCCTCTGTGGCTGTAAGAAAATATGGGTTAAGAGAAGACCAAAGCCAACTTGCTAGAAGTAGGGTCCTGACAACTATCCAATCTCAAATCAAAAGCAGTTGCATTCTGGTGTCGGACGCAAAGCCAATCTATCGCAGAGAGGTCGCAAGCCATGTTCCGGGTGCAAAGCTGGTGCAAATAAAAAATAGAGGCGGACGATTACGAAGGCTTCTGAGTGCCAAAAGAAGAAATATCGAAGACCCGATGTTTGAACTTAATCTGGTGGCTGCAAAAATCCGACATGATTTATCACGCATGGCAAGAAAAGTGTGGACGACTACCAAGTGCAAGGACAGGCTTCACAAACACTTGATGCTATTTCTAGCTTCTCAAAATGGCTATTCGATTGCAGATTAACTTTGCTTTACATTTAAGTTAAACAGTCATTCTTTTTATTAAAGGCCAAAACCGAATAGATAAAAAAGAAGGCATCATTCTTCCCTTTTTTCCCTCCCCACATCCCGGCCTAAGCACAGTAAAAGGGATCAGGTATTAAACTGCCCTCTGCAGCTTATGATGTAACTTCTCAACCACTAACAAATGCGGAAAAGTAAGCGCTGCAATCGATACAAAAAGAGCTATCACCCTTCCCTCTGGCATCAAACCGCCCCACATCTTTGTTCCACTCCACAGGCAGATAGGGATGATGGGAAGGGTAAAAAGAAAAGCCAGGCCCAGAAGAGCCATTTTTTTCATTCGACTGATATTTGCGACTCTAAAGCAGTGGGCTAGTGAATGATGGCAACAGAAATATAGACAAAATCCAACGAGTGGATCGCTCACCGCAAACAAGGCAACCATCAATAATAACGAAATGAGCAGTTTTACAATAAGCATGCGATAAGCTCTTGAAGAAGATCTTCTAGCATACAAACCTGAAATCAAAACATAAAACAAAAAGCCATAACTGAACAAGAACGGTGCAATCGCAGAAAAACCTTGGGCGAAATAATCCGTAGTGGCGTGTTTTAAATACATGAAAACTTTTTCTGAGTGAAAAGTAGCCGGAGAAAAAACCAAAACTAATCCTCGACTATAAATCCACACTAATCGGCTGAAGGCACTTGGAAAAATTGCCGAAATCACTTCCGGATGTTCATCTGAAATTCCAAAGTGATAAATCGCAGCGAAAAAGAAAAGAAACCAAAAAAACTCTGACGACACTCTCCACAAAAAAAGAGCTAAAAGGACGAGCGAGATATAACGACAGAGTGAGATAAACGATTTTCTTAAATTATGTCCAGAATCAGACCAAATGAGGTAGATATCCAAAGCACCGTGAGGAACTCCCAGCAGGAGAATGCAACTCAGACACCCTATCCACAAAAAAGATTCCGGAAGGAGAGAGAGCAAGTAACCCATCACAACCAGTAAGAGCCATTGAAACTCTTCTCGAGATGAAATTACTCGCAAATCTCTAACCTTCCGGAACGCGAATCGCTAGCTTAATTAAGCTGGCAAGGAGCCATCAGCTTCGCTCTTTGCATAAGCAATAGCAAAGATCATCACACCATAGAGTGCCTTTGCTGTGACGTCTGCGATGCTGTAACCCACTTGAACCGCTACAATAGAACCTGCGCCTCCGAGCCAACCATAGCTCCCCATGGCATAAACGATGGGATAAAAGCCCCAAGTTAATAGGATCAAGTAGCGAGTGTTTTTAAGTAACACTTGCACTTTGGCTGGATGGTCACCGATCGCAGCTCCCAGTCGCACCCAGAGAACATAAAGGATATAAATGAATGGAATCGTACTGAGTACGGCCCACATCAAACGAGCACCTGATTCTGTTTCAGGGTGAGAGATTTCCCCTGGATAACCCAGAGCAATCATAGCAACTGCAGCGATGATGAGCTTACCTAAAACTCCACCTGATTCTTTTTTCAGCTTCATTACGAGGACGAGTTCCGTTAGGAGCAAAGGAACTGTTAAGAGCCAATCCACATAACGGTAAGCATCGTTGAACGCTTCACCCGTAGGCACATACGCACCATCTTTTAGGGCGTAGGCAGCTGTCCAGCTCCCCATGATGCGCCAATAGTGATATCCCGCTATGAGAACTACAAGCGACGATACGACCAGTGCGAGACGATATTTTGGGCCAACAATATTTCGTCCCATGACGAAAAATGCAAATGCACCCAGCATAGAAGCGACAGCAAACGACAGCATATTGTAGACTGTCGAGTACTGCTGCACGGTTAATGATATAGCAGACATAGTTGCTCTCCCTAAGTTGTACTACGTTGATAAAAGACTACCTGTGCTATTATCTTACATAACTGAGTAATTACCAAGCCTTATATTTAGCTGAATCGGGGTCTAACCCCACAGGAGCCTTTTATGCCAAAAACTCTCCTCTGCCCGCCTGAACTACTAAATTTAGATTTGTCGAGTCGCACGTACATTGTAACTGGCGGCAACTCAGGAATCGGACTTGTAACAGTGGAACAATTAGCGAAGCAAGGAGCTCAGGTTGTTCTTGCTTGTCGTCGAATCGACGAAGGCGAGCAAAGGGCCAAAGAACTTAAAGCTCTGAATCTTCGAGGAGAGATTGAAGTTTCACAACTGGATTTAGCCGATTTAAGCTCCGTTCGGGCTTTTGCAAAACATTTCCTGGAAAACCATTCCGCCCTTCAGGGCCTCGTCAATAACGCTGGCGTGATGAACACTCCTCTTCAAAGAACCAAAGATGGCTTTGAGATGCAATTTGGTACAAACCATTTAGGGCACTACCTCCTTACGGAACTTTTGCTTCCGCTTCTTAAAAAAAGTGCCCCCTCAAGAGTGGTTTGTGTTTCAAGTTGCTTTCATGACAAAGCGATGGGTCGTGAGGGACATATCAATTTTGAAGACTTAAATTTTGAGAAAAGAAAATATGACGGCTGGGTTGCCTATGGACAATCGAAACTGGCAAATCTCCTCCACGCAAGACAATTGGCTAAGCGACTTGCCGGAACGGGTGTCACGACCGCGAGTGTTCATCCCGGCTGGGTGCGAACGAACTTGATTCATCAGACCCTGCCCTTATGGATTCAAAACACACTCCTCCGTCCTATTTTTCAAATGGGTGGGATGATTGAACCGTGGGAAGGGGCCCAAACAACTCTCTACGCGCTCCTCGCTCCCGAGGTAAGTTCTCAGAGCGGCGCCTTTTTTAGCCAGACCGGCATTTATCGCAATCGAAAAGCAAAGCAAGGAGGATGGCCCCTTTCCTCTCCGAATCCTCAGGCTCATGATGACGCTATCGCAGAGAAACTCGATCAAGTCAGTCGACAACTCGTAGGCCTTGAATAATGACATTGCCCAACACACGAAAAGAGGCGCTGGAAAAGTTAGAACGCTTTGCTCCTCAAACGGGTAGTCAGTACGCCCTGGAACGAAACTACGATAGGGGCCCCAGCTCAAGGGAAAATGTGAGCCTTCTTTCAGCGGCCATCCAGAGACGTCTCATTTCAGAAAAAGAAGTTCTTCAAGCAGTTTCTCATCTTCACTCCTTGGAAGCTTCAGAGAAGTTCTCCCAAGAAGTCCTCTGGAGAAGTTATTGGAAGTCGTGGCTCGAACTTCGTCCAATTATTTGGGTTGAATATCAACTCTCCCTTAGGAATCTCAAACGGCGAGACTTTCCAAGATATGCTGAAGCACTCTCCGGAAAAACCGGTATTGAATGCTTTGATTTTTGGAGAAAAGAACTACGGGAAACGGGTTATCTACACAATCACGCAAGAATGTGGCTTGCCTCGATTTGGCTTTTCACTTTAGCACTCCCGTGGGAATTGGGAGCTCATCTTTTTGAAGAAGAACTCTGCGATTTTGATTCAGCTTCAAACACCCTCTCATGGCGATGGGTGGCTGGACTTCACACTCCTGGAAAACAGTACGTTGCTACTTCGAAAAATATTCACACTTTTACGGAGGGTCGCTTTTTTCCGGATGGGGTATTAAACGAGAACCCCTCACCTGTTTCTCATTCCCCTATTGCGTTCCAGTCACCCATTGAACGCTTTGTACCTTTCACACCTTCGCCAGCAAAGACCGGTCTTCTCATTCACTCTGAAGATTTTTCAGTCGAAACCCTTGATTTAGGCAATTTCCGTCCCTCAACCGTCGCCATTCTCGACCCCAACCTCATTTCCTTTCGGGGACAAAAAAGCCCTCGAGTGCACCAGTATAATCAGCTGGCTCTTAAAGATGCTTTCGCAAGGTCTTCTGCCATCTTTGCATCTCCAGTTGAATTATTTACAGAGGGAACTCTTATTGAAAAGGTTCAAGAATGGATCCAACGACACCAACTCCAAGAAGTCGTGTTAATGAAACCCTGGCAGGGCTATTTCAAAGACAATTGGGAGACTCTTGAACCGTTATGGGAGTCTCTATCAATAAAATGCAGAACCTTACGAAGGGATTATGACCGGGAGCTCGCCGGAAAAGCTCGGTCAGGTTTTTTTAGTTTTAAATCAGAACTTAAGCCCCTTTGGCATCGTCTAAAAAACGGAAACAAAAAGGAGACAGTTTGGGAAGTATTGGCAGACTCCAAGCCAGCTCATACTTGATTCGTAATAGCCTCTAACTCTGCCCACCGAGCGTAGAGTTTTTCAAGAGCCTCCTGAGCTTCATGGAGTTGCTGGTAGAGCTCGGTCAGCTTAGATGCTTGTGATTGGATTTGAGGATTCGCTAGTTCTTTTTCAATTTCTGCAATTTTAGCTTCGGCTTTTTGAATCGTATCTTCCATCGAAGCAAGCTCACGAGTTTCGTTATAACTCAGTTTTCGCTTTTTAGGAGTAGCGCCTTCAGTCTTGGGAGTTTTGGGAGTTGTTGCTTTAAGCGATGCAAGATGTTGGCTGTGCCAAGCTTCCCATTGAGAAAGATCAGCAAACTTTTCCAAGCGTCTTTGCGTCTGCTGGACGTCCGGAAAAGCGATGATTTGATTTGCTACTTGATCTAAAAAATACCGGTCATGAGTAACTAGGATCACAGCCCCTTCAAAATCTGAGAGACAGCCTTCCAGAACATCAAGGGTTTCAATGTCGAGATCATTGGTTGGTTCATCCAATACCAAGACCTTTGCTTCTTTCAGCATCAACCGAGCGAGCAATAATCGAGATTGCTCTCCGCCGGATAACTTCCCTACAGGTAATTCAATTTGCTCCCGAGAAAAAAGAAAACGGTCCAAATAACTTCGAATATGGATGGGCCGCCCCCGATAAATAACACTATCGCCCCCGGGACAGAGTGTCTTTTGAACGCTGAGATCTAAGTCTAACGACTCTCTTTTTTGTTCAAAATAAGCTACGGAGAGTTGCTCAGCGCTTAAAATTGACCCATTATCAACTGTTTCCTCCCCCAAAAGACATCGAATCAACGTCGATTTTCCACAGCCATTTCTCCCCAAAAGCCCCACCCGACTTCCGGGCCCAATAAATAGACTGAAATCTGTAAAGAGAGTTTTTCCCTCGAACGACTTGGAGATGTTTCGGGCTTCAATCAATCGGTTGGGTTGTTTTTGAGCTGACTGAAAATCTAAAGAAACCTCTCTTCTTCGATTTCTGAATTCAAGTTCTTCGACGTCACCCATGAGTTCGTGGGCACGCTGGATTCGAGCCTGTTGCTTGGTCGTGCGGGCTTTTGCCCCCCTTCTCAGCCACTCGGTTTCTCGTCGTAATTTATTCTTGAGCGTTACTTCCTCGGCTTTCTGCTGGTTGAGTTGAGATTCGCGAAGCTCAAGATAAGTTGCATAATCGCCGCTTACAGCAAGAACACCTTGGGGGTACACAGGGTTCAATTCAAAAATACGATTGGTGATATTTTGCAGAAAGACTCTGTCGTGAGTGATGACCACCACGGCAAAAGGAGCTCTTTGAATCAGCTCTTCAAGCCATAAGATGCTTTCAATATCTAAATGGTTAGTAGGTTCATCCAGCAAAAGAAGTTCGGGCTCTTTAATCAATTCTCGTGCTAACGCCACTTTTTTCTGCCAACCGCCGGAAAGCTGGTGAAGAGGGGTTTCTGACGAATAGCCTTGTGAATCCAGACTTAGCTTCCCCATCCATTCCAATACCAGAGCATGCGCTTCACTTGAGAAAGGATCCTCGGAGCCAGACAAAATAGTCTCTTCAATCGTAGAATTTAAATCGAGACTAGGAGTCTGCTCGAGAAATCCAACTTTAAGTCCCTTTTTTAATGAGAGCTCGCCTTCTTCTTGGGTTATTTTTCCGGAAAGGATCTTTAAAAGAGTCGACTTACCAGCTCCATTGGGTCCAATGAGCCCCACGCGATCCTTGCTCTCAATCACGAAATTAAGACCTTTAAAGAGTGGACGTACCCCAAATGAGTGCTGGATTTCCTTTGCTATCAGTAAAATGGCCACGATTGGGGCGTAGGATAACGAAAGGAAGGGTGCTTAGCATATCTTTTTTTCTCCTCTCGCAGAGTTTGGTCGGCCAGCTTGTTTTTGTCCCCAAAAGTTGGTAAAAGTCCCCCGGCTTTTAACTTAGAACCACTTTCGGGAGGGCTGCCTTTGAGCCGACTTAAAATTCAGTTAATTGTTTTGGGATTGCTCAGTTCGACAGCCCCTATTTCTCTGGCCAAAACCCAGCATGACGATTTGGTTAATCATATCGCCCAAGACGATAAACTTGTTTTAAAACAGGATCTCGATATTCCCGCCAATCAGGATAGATTAAACTTTTTCGTGAAACACCGATACGGAAGACCCTATTTAGGTTGCGCTTTAGTGCTCCAAAAATCTCCAAAAAGCCGCCGAATGCTTCAAGGAACAGAATTAACTTTTTCTGGAGAAAACGAGGAAAATATTGAGGGTGCTGACTACGGGACCTATTACATTTTAAGCGCCGGCATTAAGAACTCAGAAGCCATCTCTGGAGTGGAATGCTACGGCTTTTATATGTCGGGTCCTTCAGTACCGGGTGCCGGGAAACTAAAGGATATTGATTACACTTTAAATCTCGATGTGCTGGGTATGAAATCTTGTTTCCGGGATTTTATGAACTTTGTGGCCGCTGAGCCCGAAATCATTCATTAACCTGTCATTAGTGCCGCTTCCGGCCTCAAAAAACGGTACATTTTTGGGGTTTTACTAGGCTATTCCCCATTTCAGTGGGATAGTATTCAGACAAATGCAACCAACGACCTCTCTTAATCGCGTCCTAGAGCCGCCCCGTTATGGTTATGAGCAGCAGGGCGTTTTTTATAAACCAACCACGGGAGAACTCATCCGTGAGTTTTGGTTCAGATTTAATCCGTTCTCCAGCCGCAAGAACTGGCTAACTTTTTTTGGATGGGCTAGCACATTTTCGTTGGTCATTCCGTTTTTCGTGTTTTTCACAAAGTATTTTTCCTGGCCGCTGTTTTTTGTGGGCTTTATTTACAGCATGGTCATCTTGGGCACTCACGGCACTATTTGGTATCACCGGTACTCTACTCATCGTGCCTATAAATTTCGAAATGCCTTTGCTCGTTTTTTTGTGAAATACGCAGTTGTAAAAATCATTCCAGATGAGATTTATGTCGTGTCTCATTATGTGCACCACCAGATTTCTGAAAAACCCGGTGATCCCTACAATGTTCACGGGGGCTGGCTCTATTGTTTCTTGGCAGATGCTATCCATCAACCCATTCGAAAAGATCTGACTGAAGCTGAATATTTAAAAGTGACCGCAATGATGAATCACACGGGACTGCGCTGCAATTCCTACCAAGAATATTTAAAATGGGGTTCCGTATGCCATCCTTTCTTCACCGTTTTGGAATTTGCTTGTAATTGGGGCTTTTGGTTTGCTGCTTTTTATCTTTTGGGAGGCGCACCATTAGCGTTTGCGATTTTTGCATCATGCGCAGTTTGGGCTTTTGGCATCCGTACGTTTAACTACGATGGCCATGGCCAAGGACGAGATAAACGAAAAGACGGAATCGATTTCAATCGAAACGATCTCTCCATCAATCAACTTTGGCCAGGACTTGTCACAGGCGAGTGGCATAACAATCACCACCTGTATCCCAATGGCGCGAGAGCTGGATTTCAACCCTATCAACTCGATTACGCTTGGTACTTCATCCGGTTTTATCACGCGATTGGTGGAATCACTTCTTATCGAGACTATCGACAGGATTTCTACGACAAGTACCTGATCCCCTATCTCGAAAGCCAAAAGGCCAAGACTGTTAGTAGCTTAGTTTAGGCCTTTACTTTTTAAAAAGTTGTGGCACAGTGCGTTGTTTTAAGGAGTTTTCAATGCACGCCAGCCTCAAAATTTTAGCCAAAAACTTAATCCCCCTCTCATTATTAGTAACTGGGGTTGGATGTGGCACAGCCCCTTCAAAATTAACCGCTCTCAGATCAGGACGCGAGCTACTTGGCAGTTGGAAAGACGCCACAGAGTGTGCTTACGTTCTTCAATTCCAAAGCAATGGAACGTACTCTTTTACTTCTCGAGGCGGTTGCGTTGGAGGAAGTCACGAAGGAACTTATACCGGTGATTCAAATACAGTTCGTTTAACTGGAATCAATTCTTCTTTGCCACCCGAGTACTCAAACGTCCGATACTCGTGCACTTATCAAGTTACTCGAACGACCCTTGCTTTAAATTGCGAAGAAGGCGGCCCCACGGGTACATACAACCGACAGAATTAAAGAAAGAGCACTCTCTTTATCTCAGAGCGATCCTTTTACTCCGCGCATTCATGAAAACTTCACAATTTAACGCGGTGTGATGGCTAAATTCTTTATCTCTTATGCCCGATAGTTCCAGAGCACCCTCAAATTTCTGACAGGAGACTTCATATGTTTATCAAAAAATCAGTTAAAACTACGGCGGTCGTCGCCTTGATAATGGCGGGACCCCTCTTCACTGGATGTTCAAGCAGTAGCAGTGGAAGCAGTTCTCTTTCTTTTTCTGGAACGCTTTCAAATAATAGTCTCCGTTCTTTAGCTCGAGATTTTGAATTGCAAACTGGAACAGCAAGCTCTGTTTCGTGTGCGACCGCTGATAATCCCCCCACCGTTGTTTCAGGTGCTGTTGGAGGAAATGGGGCTTTCAGTGTCGATTTGAGCTCAGTTGCGGGGGATGGATTAACTTGTAGCGTATTAGATTCGGGCAATACTGTACTAGGTACCTTCCTTTATGAAAACTCCAACGAAAAAAGTTTTGGAGGCGGCTCCCAAAAAACAGATACAGTGGCTTTCTCCGAATCAAAAAATGTTGGATCCGTGAGTGTTTCGGGCGGACAAATTTCAGTCGACGCAGCTGCAGTTGGAGTATCAACTACGGGAGCTTCGCTGACAGCTGCTGAAGCTTTTGATCCCTCAGGAAAATGGACTATCGGAAACGTTAACTTCACGTTACCCCCGGGTTTCATCGGCCCTTGTCCCCAAGGAAGTCAGAACTGCCACGGACCTCAGGCTGGCGAAAGTATTTTTATCAAGAGAGTAATCGGAAAAAAATTTACTCCCGATTCTGCCTGCCAGACGCTTGCGGACGCGGGCACATTTACTTCAAGCAATACTTGCTCAGGAACCACCGGAACTGACGATGCGTTTGTCCTAAGCATTTGGATGTCTGAGAATACTTTTAAGGCTTGTGGAGATGGCACCAAAGGAGCACTTGGATTTAATGAAGCCCAAGCAAAAGCTTATGGGCATATTGATTTTAGTGGAGACTCCTCGATCCTGCATCAGGCTTTTACCTATTCATCTTCCTATGATGTAGGTAATCCGCCTGTTACACACACAATTACCGAAGGCTGGAAAGACAACCAAGCCACTTCTTCTTGGCCACTCATGAATTGCTTTAGTGTTACAAGTGGAGGCCAAACAGCATATAAATGCTTAGATGGAGCTGGTCATTACTCGCTCAGTATCGGTGGGGGATGCACTGATGCTTCGGGAAATCCAGTACAACCCGACGATTGGTCTCATGTGAACTGGGGGCAATCATCCAATTGCACTAACTCGCCAGTTATTTTTGATGGCAAAACCTTAAATAGTAACTCATGCTCAGTTCCCTATACCCCGAATGGCGGTAGCCCGACTACCTTGACTTGTGGAGGAACCTGGGGAGCTTTCAATGTCGCTGGCGATACTGTCTACGTGGGCTCGTTCTCGCCGGAAACCTTGTTAGCACAAGGTGCCGCTTGTTCCACTTTAGTGACTGGAGGAAATCCTGGGAAAGAATTACAGAAGCTTCAGTGCTATGCCAACTCTTTCTGGCAAAATGCACAAAGTGCTCCGGAAACAGCCTGTCTTCGACAGATTCGTACCGATTGGAGTGCTGCTACCCCTGCTGATTTCCTTCTAAATGACGGTCCGGGACGCCCGATGAACATGGCGCTGACGGAAAAAGCAACTTACTTATCTTCCGATGTAGTGACTTTCACTCAGTACGAGGATGATTTCAGAGGCGTTCAAGTTCAAGACGCTAATGGCAGTTCATGGCTTTCCTGCCGAACGAAAGCAAAGAGCACCATCACGGTCTCCAAGATCGATGAAACACATTTGGTCATCAAATTCGTGCAGGAAACAAGCTTAGCGGACAGCAAAACAGCTTGCGTTGCTGCCGCTGCGGACGAGAGTTCAGCTCAAGAGCTTGGAATTGGCGAAATGCGAATGCTCTTTAGAATGACCAAAATATAAGAGCAGGGCTTGTAAAAACCAAAACCCCCGCTCGGTCTTGCACCGAACGGGGGTTTTTATTTTCCTAACGTCGACTCAGCTTACTTCCAAGGAAAGAGCACGGTATCAATCACGTGCACCACTCCATTGGTCGCTTCAACATCTGCCATAATCACTTTTGCATCGTTCACAAAAGTTCCTGCAGCATCGGTATAGAAAAAGAGTTCGTCTCCTTCTTTAGAAACGATCTTTTCTCTAGCGACTGCGTCTTTCATTTTCACTGCTCCGTCAATGACGTGCAACAAAATGAGATCTTTCAAGTACTCTTTGTCGTTTAAAAGATCTTGTCGTTCTCCTTCAGACATACGTCTAAAAGCATCGTCCGTAGGAGCCAGAACAGTAATGGATCCTTCTTTTTGTAGCTCATCTGTGAGGCCGGTAATCTCCAATGCTTTTAAAAGAATTGTAAACTTACCTGACTGTCTGGCCATCTCGAGAATAGTACCTTTTTTAATCTCTGGATGGGGACAGGGTTCGCCTCGATCAGATGCATAGGATAGTGGGCTCAGTCCCGCTACAAAAAAACCAACGAGGAGTAGGATAAGACTAGTGCGTTTTAGATTCATGGGGTTACCTCTTACTAATGATGTTACGACAGGAGAGCCGTGAAAAATTCAATCGCAAGACCTTCTTTTGCACGGCCAACTGCTCCAAGAGAACCGCTCTCTGAGCTTCTCTCCTGTCTTGCTCCCATCACAGAGCAAGAGGCATGCCCCACTTCTAATTTCCGACTAATTTATTTTTGAGATCTTCCAGGCCTTTATCGACAGGGGTTCCTAAATACCCTTTCCACACATCAGTCGCCATATTCTTTCCCTGCCCTTTGATCACTTTGCCAGGGGCTTCAAGCACCAACTCTTCATCTCCATTGGGAAGTTTTGTTCCAATTAGAGTCATCGACTCTCCAGGAGACAGAGAGAACTCAAATTCTCCGAAAAAGTTTTTCAGGTGAGGCGCATTGAGATCTACTCCATTTTTTTCGAGAGCCGCTTTCAGCGCATCTCCGATTTCTTTTGAAGTAAGCGATCTGAAAAAAGTCAGGTGCATCACTTTGCCTTTGGAGTTTGCAACACTCTCAATGGGATTCTGTTTGTTCAGATTGACAGAGGGATCTAGGTAATTGGCAGCGGCGTAGACGTTGATATCCATAATAGCCACTGTCTTCCAACGAATGCCAGCTCCACTCATTTTCAGATCCATTTTGTCTTTACCTCTGGTGATGGAAGCCACCGGAAAGACTTTCACCACTCTTCCGGTGTCCGTCATGCTCTTCCCAGCATCTTTTAATTCGGTGGGATTTCCTGAGAACTCCACTAGCGAGGCTGCATAGATGTGTGAAACTACTAACAAAACCAATAGCGACAATTTTTGTAACATTCGTTTCTCCTTTAAAAAACGCGATCGTTTTAAGTGTCTCTCTGGTGACAAAAAGGGTCAACTTCATTCGGAAAAAATGTTTTTTGGTGTTTAGTTGAAATTAGATATAAACAGGCATACAAAGAAAGTGAGAGGAAACCTCTCAGAAAATAGGAGAAGAGAAATGAACCTTAAATTAACCGCTCTCAGTTTCTTGGCGGTCTGTGGATTAGCCATCGCTAACCCAAGCCCAAATACCCCTAAAACCGTCGAAACAGCCCTTACTAAGGCTTATATCCCACTTGGGTTCGATGATAACGATCGCATTCAAATCGCTGTTGCAGGGACATTTAAAAACACCTGTTACAAAGTTGGTCCTCACGCATTGAAAGTCGATGCTGAGAATAAGACCATTACAGTCCAACAACAAGCTTACTTGTATAGCGGAGTTTGCTTGCAGATGTTGGTTCCTTTCTCTGAAATCGTCGATGTCGGTATTATTCCTTCGGGAAATTACAAAGTCCTCGATGCCCAAACAGGTAAGGCTTTGGCTGAACTTCCAGTCAATGTTGGCACCAGCGCTGGTCCAGATGACTTCACTTATGCCCCTGTAAGCGATGCTTACGTGGTCAAAGATGAAGAAACAGGCAAGCATATGCTTGCTATTTCCGGAAGCTTTGGCGACAGATGCTCTGACTTCCAAGAAATCAAAGTAAACGTAGCTAACGATGTTATTATCGTTCAGCCTGTCTTGGAACGAAAAGCAGACATCTCATGCGCTCCTGAAAAGGTCCGCTTCTTAAAGACGATTGAGCTAAATGATAACGTGAAAGATGGCGTGTACATGCTTCACGTTCGGTCCCTTAACGGACAAGCCATCAACAAGCTCGTTGATCTAGAATAGTTCGAGGTTCGTGAACGAAGAGGGCCTGGGTGCTAACCCCCAGGCCCTTTTTATTTAGCCTAACTGAGTCCACTTAGTGAGCAACGCGGCTTAAGGGCTGATTGGGATAAGTGGCCACCCATCCATATTCTCTCTCTTTTCGATAGAGAGTTCTTCGGTTGATTCCCAGAAGTTTGGAAGCCTTGTCTTTTCTACCACCCGTTTTCTTCAAAATGATTTCAATGTATCTCTTTTCAAGCTCATCAAGCGTGGGTTCGTCTTCGATGATACTTCGAACTTCACCATTCGGTTCTTTAACCTCTTTTCTTCGAAGCCACTGATTTTGTCGTCTTACTTCCGATAGCTCGCAAGCTCCACGAACTCTATGCAAGAGTTCCCAGGGTTGGAATGGTCTACTCACCAAGGTAAAAGCCCCTTTTCCCACTAGCTCTTTAGCCTTTTCTATCTCTTCGGCTGAAGGAATGAGGATAACCCCCATCTCAGGCCTTGCCCTTTTTATTTCATCAAAACTGAACGGACCATCAGCTGCGAGCATCGAAATCGAAGTGAGCATCACGTCCATATTGGGATCGGCCTTTTCTAGTTCTTCCGGGCTCGAAAAAACGCTAACGCCATACCCTTCTTGTTTAAGTATGTCCTGCAACAGCTTTCGCATTGCAATATCGCCTTCCAAAATGCCAACTTTTCTTTGTGTTTCTAGGTTCATATTTTTCCTCCGTGAGGACATAAAGCAGCATCCGTGCCACAAAGGAGACAAAACGCTCAATGGCTTTTTCTTTGCACCGCCTATTGTTCTGGGAGGAAATCATGGCAAATTCATGTCTGTATCGCTCTGAAGTAGCAGTGATCTCTGCTAATGCGGCCATCGAGGAAGCGGCCAAGCTCATGCGGGATTATCATGTCGGCAGTGTCGTCGTGGTTGAATCGGCTGCCGAGGGTGCTCTCTGTCCCATCGGACTTTTAACCGACAGAGATATTGTAGTGGAAGTCATCGCGGAAGGGGTTGATGTAAAAAAAGTCAGTGTTAAAGACATCATGAGTCCCAACCCTGTCACCGCCCGACACACAGCGAGCCTGGACGACTTAGTAAAAACCATGCGGGAAGCGCAAGTCAGACGAATCCAATCGTTGATGACAAAAATCACCTGGTCGGATTTGTGTCATTCGACGATCTTTTCGAGCGAGTAGGCCTCGAGATCTCTTCTCTGTCTCAACTTTCAAGAAATCAGCAAAAACATGAAAAAGAAATCCGCCCGACCAGAACAGTCAGACTAACTTGATTTTGTTTTACTGTCCGAGAGCTTTCTAAGCTCCTCCAGACGCCTTTGCTCATCATCTGGAATGAAGGTTCCGGCACTCCCAGTGTAGCCCATGTAAACCTTCTCGGAATAGCGTTGGTAACACTTCTTAGCGTACTCCGTATGAGGGGCCTCTCGAATACAACTTTCAAAATACAATCTATCAAGATCCCAAAGCGTTGGATCTTGGAGCGCGGAATAAGCCACCCCCAATAAATACAAAGCTTCGATTCGTGACTTGTTCTGCGGAGATTCGTCTAAAGATTCGTGTAAATAATTTGAGGCTCGTAAATAACTAATGTCTCCATTCTCGTCAGCCGGGAACGATTGAAGCGTCTCAGCTCGTTCAATCAGTTTATTCGCTTTTTCCACGAGTTCTTCCGGAGTCATTTTTTTTGCGCTCGATTTATCATCAAGCCAATATTGCGCATCCTTTTGCCATTGCTGAGCGAGACGTAGGATAAATTCCGGCAAATCTTTTCTTTGGGCCACACTATCAATTAACTCTAAAGTCTCTTTGGGATTCTGCTTAACTCTAACCGTAATACTCAAAGCCCTTCGCAGCGAGCGCGTATATTCAACGACATCCATGGTCGTTTTAGGAGCTACGGCTAGGATATCGGTGTAACTCTTTAATGCTTTGTCAAACTGACGAGTAGCCGCAAAAACATCTGCCTTTTCAAAGGGGGTTAATTGAGACGCTTCTACTCTCTTTTGCAAATCCTCAAAGTTCTTTTCCGATGGCACTCGAGAGTGGCAATTGAAACAAAAAGCAGTTGCTGTTCTTAACCGATGTCGGCTGTAATCGTAATTTCCCTTCTTGAATCTTTCCCTAGCGTCTTCAATTGTTTCATGAAACATTCGTGAAATCGTAAAAATTCCTGGCTCTTCACTTTTCATATCTTTTGGAAAAACGTGTTTGAAAGTGGCTAGGCGATTTAAATCTTTACGGATAATTTCGCTGTTTTTGGGATTGCTAAACTTTTCAGGACTTGCAAGAAAAGGTTGCAGATTTAAAAGTGAGTTAAACATCTGCTGCATTGAGCTTTTCACTTCTGGCCGTTCTTTGGCGTAGGCCCCCACAACCGACAAAACCAATCCCAGATAAACGACAGTATTTTTCATGTTTCTTTCCTCTCAAACGATATTCTATGCCATCGCACACTTCTTTTCCATCAATCCCCTCTAACTGGCATCACTTCTGCAATTCCGTGTCACAGGACATTTATGCAAGGAGTAAGAGAATGAAAAACCAATGGACTGTTCAAAACTTTATGAGCTCTCTTCCCCGAACTATTGGTTTGGATCAAAGCTTGAAAAAAGCAATGGACATCATGCAAGAACATCAGATTCGACACTTGCCTGTACTCGACGGAAAAAAACTAGTAGGGGTTTTAACGGAACGAGACATCGCTGTAGCCAGGAATTTTCAAGGTTCGGCAGAATTGCGAGTCGAGGGAGTGATGATGCCCATGACTTATTCAGTAAAACCTGAAACACCACTTGAAGAGGTTGCTAGCCACATGGCCGAACACAGGTATGGTTCAGTCGTCGTCCAAAATCATGCAGGGGAAGTCGTCGGGATTTTCACAGCAGTGGATGCCCTTCGGGCCCTTTCTGAAATTATTCGCGGTGAAATCCGACTCGCTGGTTAAGACGCCATATTTTTTCCTTTATTTACAGCGCTTTACGCTGCTTTTCTTTCGGGGTTTCAAGGTGCAAAAGCCCCGATTGACTACCCCCGTTAGCGGCGGTAACTCTGGACCACTCAAGGGGGTATTTCACAATGCGAATTTTTCTTTTGGCGAGTTTATTCAGCTTAGTTGCCCTAGCAAAACCCTATAAAATTCAGTGCACAGCACTACGCCAACCCGTGGGAAAAACTTGGTTAGTCAATGCCACATTAAATGGAACAATCGATCGCGGGCGAGAGTTTGCCACCCTGGAAAGACTCGAAGGGGATTTAGCCATCTTTCAAAAAGGGGTAAAAGATGCATGGTCTGAAACCACTCTTCAACATCGCTCCGTTCAAAGCGATGATTATTATCACCCTGTAAAATACAAGAACCATTATCGTTTCGAACTTCATTTCGATAAAAACTCCAGCTACTACGCGGAGAAAGTGGATTTTCTGCTTCCAAAATTATTTGAAGTAGAGCGCGCAAACCGAGCTTATTTTATTTTAAATCATATCAATGACACTTTTGGCGGAACGATTGCTCTTCGATGTAATGTCCTCGATGAAAATCGATAAAATGTGGAAACAATTTCAACTGCAGTCCCCGGGCTTATCCTTCTAAAACCGAATCCGTTCCGAGACGAACGTGGCTTCTTTCTCGAGTCTTGGCAATCGGGCCGTTACCATGCGTTGGGAATTCCGGAAACGACGTGGGCTCAAGACAATGTTTCTTGCTCAAAAAAAGGAGTTCTGAGGGGACTTCACTTTCAGTATCCTCGCACGCAAGGAAAACTCATCACGGTACTCCAAGGAGAAGTTTACGATGTTGTCGTTGATATCCGAAACGGCTCACCTACTTTTGGACAACACCTTGGTTTTAATTTATCGGATAAAAATCTTCACCAGCTTTGGATTCCCAAGGGATTTGCTCATGGTTTTCTAGTACTGAGCGATTTGGCGATCGTCTCCTATAAAGCGTCTGAATTTTACTATCCGGAAGATGAAAAAACATTGCTATGGAACGATCCCGTACTATCAATTTCTTGGCCACTTTCGGGATTGACCCTAACCGTATCTAATAAAGATGCTAGAGGGATCCCCTTGGAGCGTTTTTCTAAAACCGAGTTACCTTCTTTTTCCCAATGACGCCTCTTCATCAATCGTCAACTGGTCAACGGCTAACTCCTTACCCCCTGGCTGCGCTGTTAGGCATTCAGATCACCTTTGCTTTTAATTATCTTTTCTCAAAAGTGGTCATGGAGTCGATTCCTCCACTGCTTTGGGGATTTATACGAACCCTCTGTACCGCTGTTATTCTCCTTAGCTACCTTTATTTTCAGGGGGGACTTCAAGCTCGAAAAGCATGGAAACTCCGCAAGGAGCTCTTTATCTTTTCCTTATTGGGTGTCGTGCTGAATCAAGCCTCTTTCCTAGCCGGCCTCCGGTTAACCACCACAGCCAACAGCGGCCTTATCAATGCCATGATTCCGGTATTTACCGTACTATGGGTAGCCCTCTCTAAAAAAGAAGACTTTAGCTTGTTGAATTGGATTGGCTTTTTCTTGGCGTTTTGTGGGGTTCTTCTCTTACAAGATCTCAGCAAGTTTTCTTTATCCGTTTCAAACTATCAGGGAGATGCTTTCACCCTGCTCAATGCTTTTTCCTACAGCCTATTTCTTTTTTTAAGCCCTCCCTTTTTTAAGAACGAATCTCCCTTGTGGATAACAGCTTGGTTATTTGTTTTTGGATGCTTTGGCCTTGGGGTTCTTTCCATTCCCCAATGGGGTCAGATCGAGATAGCAGCCCTTTCTCAGAAGACTCTTATTTTCTTCCTCCTAGGAATCTTTGTTGGCAATCTCATCCCGTACCTCTTGATAAGTTATGTGCTTGGGAGAACACCTAGTTCGATTGTTGCTCAGTTTGTTTATCTTCAAGCGCTAATCGCTGGCTTTTTGGGATGCCTTTTTTTGGGGGAAACCGTTTCTCCTCGAACTCTTACATCAGGGGCAATCATCTTTTTAGGCCTGTATTTCAGCCTAAAGCGGAAAGGCTAAAGCACCATGTCTTCTCATTGGTTATCGCATTTAAATCCAGAACAAAAGGAAGCCGCACTCCATAATTATGGTCCCCTTTTGATTCTGGCTGGAGCGGGCTCAGGAAAAACAACTGTTCTAGTCTCCCGAACGGGTCGACTGATTGAAGAAAAGGTTATTTCCCCCGAACAAATGTGTGTTCTCACCTTTACCAATAAAGCAGCCCGAGAACTTAAACAACGAGTTTCCTCAAAGCTCGGCAAACAAGCAAAAGGGGTTTGGGCGGGAACTTTTCATTCGTTTGGATTACAGATTTTGAAAATCCACCACAAAGCTATCGGTCTTCCAAAACAATTTGGAGTCATTGATCCCTCAGATGCAGGCAGTTTACTCAAAGAACAGCTCATGTCTTTTCACTTAGGGGACAAGACCGCTTACGATGCCGACAAGCTGATTTCTACTTTGAGTCGTTTTCGAGAGGAAGGCAGAAAAGAACGCAATAAAGATGATGAGTACGAAGAAGCAGTTGAGTGGCTGATGCCTCGGTATGAAAAAAAACTACGTCAGTTAGCTGTCGTGGATTTTGATGACTTGCTCTTAAAACCGTTAGAACTTCTGGAAACTCCAGGGCCCATTAGAGATCAGCTTCTCGAACAATACCAACAAGTCATGGTAGACGAGTTTCAAGACACCAATGCAACCCAGATGCGCTTGGTTAGGACGCTCACCCAAAACCATCAGAACTTGACCGTTGTGGGAGATGACGACCAATCTATTTATGGCTGGAGAGGGGCGTGCATCAAAAACATTTTAGATTTTCCTAAATTTTATGATGACTGCAAAATAGTTCGACTTGAACGTAATTATCGCTCCAGACCCGCCATCTTACATATTGCCAATGAAATCATTCAGAAGAATTCAGATCGTCATTCCAAAAAACTGGTTCCCATACGAGAAGAAACATCCCAACTCCCCGAGGTTCTCGTTTTCCCTTCTGAAAATGAAGAAGCTGAAGGGGTAGCAACGGATATCTCCCTTCAACTTACCCGCGGATGGCAACCCAAAGACATTGCGGTACTCTTTCGATCAAACAATCAAGGTGCTTTGATTGAAGCGGAACTTCGTCGAATGGGTCATCCTTATTCGCTCTCCGGAGGCACTGCTTTTTTTGACCGCAGAGAAATCCGGGATGTCATTGCTTATCTGAAGTGTGCCGTTAGACCCCAAGAGGTTCCCTTCAGAAGAATACTGAATGTTCCTAGCCGAGGGTTAGGAGATAAAACCATTGAGCTTCTGACCCAGTTTTCAGAAAGCAAACAATGTAGTTTTTTTGAAGCTGCCATGCAGTGGCAATTGGCCGGAGTAGATTCCAAAGCGGGCCAGTCTCTGGGTTCGTTATTCGCTCAGTTAAAAGCCCTCCCCCAATCCCTGTTGTTTTCTTTGGGACAGACCCCGGCTCAAGGGCTCCTATCATTTTTAAAACAGATTCAGTATTTAGCTCACCTTGAAAAGACTTCACCCAATGCATTGACCGCTCAGAAGCGTTGGAAACACCTTGAACTATTTGCCGATATTATGGGTAAGTATTTGGATAGAGATCGCTCCCTTCAAGGGCTAACCGATTTCCTGGAGAGAATGGACCTCAGAGATGCCCCAGAAGAAGAATCAACGAATGAGATTCAGCTGATGACACTTCATGCGTGCAAAGGGCTAGAGTTCCCGGTCGTCTATTTCATGGGGGTTGAGGAAGATCTGATCCCGCATAAGAGATTAGGATCAGATATTAGTGAAGAACGACGACTTTTCTACGTGGGGGTAACCCGAGCCAAAGAGCGGTTGATTTTCACTCGGTGTCGAAAAAGAAAAAAACAAGGACGTTTTGAAAATGCCGTGACCTCTCGGTTTCTTCTAGATATCCCCGACAAACTCTACACCGAACATATTGGCGGTCGTCCGTCTGAAGAATCTGGCAGAAAAGCACTGCTCCAAGACCTCTACAAGAAACTGGAAGACATGGGAGTTTGAATTGAACAATTCTCTTCTCCAACCTGGCCGACCGGGAGTGATTTTAGCTCCGATGGAAGGAGTAACAGATGCCCCGATGCGAGCCCTCCTAACAAAAGAAGGTTCGTTTTTATTCTGTGTCAGTGAATTCTTAAGGGTTACGGACCAGGTGCCGCCCGTCTCCGTTTTTTATCGGCACATTCCAGAACTCAAGCACAACGGCGTGACGGCTTCTAAAACCCCAGTCGTCGTTCAGCTTCTAGGAGGAAATGCTGGGAAGTTAGCGGAATCGGCGATTCGAGCCGTAGCGCTGGGAGCGAAAGCGGTTGATTTGAATTTCGGTTGCCCCGCCCCCACGGTCAATCGTCACGACGGCGGGGCTACTCTTCTTCAATTTCCCAAACGGCTTTTTGAGATCGTTTCTCAAGTACGACAGGCTGTTCCGTTGGACATACCCGTTTCCGCCAAACTTCGGCTGGGTTGGAGCAATCCTGATGATATTTTTAAAAACGTAGAAGAAGTGACGAGAGCCGGCGCCTCTTGGATAACGATTCATGCGCGAACTCGGATGCAAGGTTACGCAAAGCCTGTATTTTGGGATCATATTCGAAGAGTCCGCGAATCAATTGGGTTGCCAATCATCGCAAATGGAGACATCTGGAATTTTCAGGACTTTCTAAAGTGTTATGAATTAACGGGGTGTGAGCATTACATGATAGGCAGAGGAGCAGTCGGAAATCCACTCCTCGCCAAAAGTATTTCACACTTTTTCACGGTAAGACAACCCACGATGCAGGTTGAGAAGGCCCCCCTTTCCCCCAGTGACTGGCGCCCCTTTGTTGACCAGTTTGTTGCTTTAAGTGAGCTTCATACGGACAAGCCTGAATACATTGTTCGACGAATAAAACAGTGGGTGAAATTAGCTTGCCTCGAAAGGCCCCTGCCCTGGTTTGAGGAATTAAAACGCACCCAAACTCTTGAAGAGTGCCTCAACACTTTTAGGGGGTGATCTTAATAACGGTGAGGAGAGATCTTAACTGAACTTTCGACTACCTTTCGATAAGCATCGTGCAGTTTTAGTGTGATTGGCCCCGGAGCTGGATATTTTTTTTCATCCCATTGGTAAACCGGGCAGATTTCTCGAACACTGCTTGCGATAAAAACTTCTTTGGCATTTTGAAATTCCTCCAGCAAATAAGCCCCTTCCTCAGAAGGGCATAGTCCCTGGCTGGCTTTCAAAATATGTCTTCGCGTAATCCCATCCAAAATTCCCACCGAAAGAGCTGGGGTTCTGAGTTTTCCGTCTTGACCAACGGAGAAAATACTAAAAGTCGTCCCTTCTGTCACAAACCCATCGACATTGAGCAAGATAGCATCCATGGCCCCTCGTTCTTTGACGTCTTTCAGAGCCAAAATACTATTGAGATAGTTACTGCTTTTTATATTGGGATCCTGAGACTGACTGGAGTTTCTTTTAACTGAAGAAGTCAGTAGAAAATAGCCTTCAGACCGGAGTCTTGATAACCCTTCGGATAGATCCTGAACTAGAATAACTAAAGTAGGTTGGTCGGTAGCGATATCCAAGCCCACTTGGGTTACTTCTCCTCGAGTTACAATCAACCGGAAATACAGATTGTCTTTCCCAAAGGCCGTTGCCGTTGCCTTTAATTGTTCCTCTAAAAACTTGTCAGTCCAAGGCACGGGAATGCCCAATCGCCCTGCTGATTTTCGAAGCCTTTGAATATGTTCCTCTAAAAAGAGAAATACTCGATCATAGGATCGACCGGTTTCATAAACGCCGTCCCCGAATAAAAAACCACGGTCGAAAACCGATACTTTTGCCTGGTCAGGGCTTAAGATTTGTCCGTTGATATTAGCTAAAGCCTTCATATTTTTTCCTATGTAAGTCTAACTATTTAGCTACTGTTTGACAATTTGATCTGAGCTTGTCAAAACCTGTCCATGTCTCTTAAACATCTGATCTTTCTGGTCCTCTTTTACTTGTGTGGAGGCGTATTCACTAGCTTCGGTTTCCTGAGACAAAAAGACGTGGGAACCTCTTATTTTCGAATTCACGGCCTAGGGCTCTCAGTTATTCTATTTTTCGCTTACTGGTTTTTGGGTCGTACCCATTTAGACTCCGATTCAACCCTCTGGTTTTCGTTATTTCTTCTCTGCGCAACTGTCTTTAGCTTACTGACTGGTGTATCAAACAAGATTAGCGCAGCTTCTTTTTTTCTGGGCACCATTTCTTTTTTTGGAAGCTTAACCATGGACATTAGCCACCTCACTCTGGGGGGCGAACAAACCCCGTTGGTGATTAATTCAATCCTGGCTTCAGGGGTGATGGGCTTCTCAATGGCTGCAATGATGTTGGGACACTGGTACCTCACTCAGCCTACTCTTTCTATCGATGAGCTGAAGCGAATCACGCTCATGATGATTTTCTTTCTGGTGCTCCGTTTCTTTTTTTCAACCTATCAGTGCACGCACGTTTTAGTGGGTATGACTGAAAGTGAGATCTATCGCTACCTTCTAAAAATGCCGGGTATCTTTGTTTTAATGCGATATGTATGGGGGATTTTAGGCGCTTTGATTCTGAGCTTTTTTGTCTGGAGGACTGTAAAAATTCGCTCTACCCAATCTGCTACTGGAATTCTTTACGTGGTTGTCGTGGCCTGTTTGGTAGGGGAAATATTAAGCCTCTACCTCGCCTTTTTCTTTGGAATTCCGCTCTGATGGATATTCGATTCTCCTGCTCGCAATGCCAGAAGCAACTGATTCAAAGCATCTCTTGGCCCGTAGAGGGTGTTTCGTGCGAGGCCTGTCAGAAAGCACTTTTTCCGCACGCCACTGAGGCCTTTATTAATCACAAACGTTTGGATCAGTGTCCGATCTGTGGGGCCGCCCACCTTTATCGACGCAAGGATTTTAATCAGAAACTGGGGATTTTCTTAGTTGTTATCGGAGTGGTGCTCGCTTATTTCACTTATGGGATCTCGCTCTTAGTCGTTACACTGATCGATTTTTTTCTCCTAAAAAAAATAGGAGAGGTTGGAATCTGCTATCAGTGCAAAACGGAATTTCGACATTCGGGGTTAGTCGATGACCTGCCGCCCTTTGATTTAGAACTTTTTGATTATTACCGGAATTTAAAAAAACCTTAGGAGACCCTCACCGACGGGTTCGAGTGCCTCGATGAGCGGCTGGCGCTCCAGCGCCACTTCTGGGATTAGCGCTTTGCTTTCTTGCTTGTTCAATGGCTGCATTTCCAATGTTTCCAGCGAGAGCTTTATATTCACAAAAACGCACTTCAAAATCATGCCGGGAAATGGAATCTCTTCCGCCTAAAATACTCTTAGCAATTGCAGGTGAAACTCCCAATTCTCTTGCCATTACTTCTTCCGTCACCGGCCGTCTGAGAACTTCCATAGATTCCGGAATCAGAGGAATCGGCTCTCCTTTTTTATCTGGATCAGGCAAATAGGAACCCGATTGGATTTGAGCCGTTAGAAAGACATTACTATCTTGGTCAGCTTGGGCCCTGTACGGTTGGTTAGTCGTAAAGAAATCCCCGTGGGTAAGCTCTCGTCCATTGGGGCCAAAGACTGAGGTCCCTAGATTGAGAGGCCGAATTTTTTGTTTTTGCTCTTCATAAAAAGGTCTTCCCCCGAGGAACCCCTTATTATGACAATCTAAACAAGAAGCTCCGTTTCGTACTTCTGGGCTTAAATTCTGATAAGAAGACGCAATTGAAGCGGGTGCCCCTTCGAGCTGTGTTCCATCTGCATTAAACAAGAAGGTGACTAAGAAACCATTTGCTCCAATACACAGCCACTCTTCCGCTTCATGAGAAAACAGTATCCCACTTTCCTCAACACTTCTTGAAGCAGATCCAGCGCCTCCCTCATGGATATCTTTAAAATCAAGGCTACGGTAACAAAAACGCCCTGGAACATTCAAAGTATTTTGCCTTTCCAGCACTCTTTGAGGTCCGCCAACTACTCCCGATTCTTTTTTACCATCACTGACTTGGGTTCCAATCAGTAGCTTATTTCCGAAAGTGGCGCGCTTATCATTTTGCACTCCAAATATGTCGGCCACTTGATCTTTCGTCAGTCCATTGTACCCTTGCGCTTTGGCGTAAATCCCTGGCTGCATCATGGTGTTGATGAGCTCATTGATACGAATTCTCCCACCATTACATCGATCTTTTTCATCGGCAGTTTCCATGAGCGATAAGGTGAGGCCATTCAAACACTGATTCCCATTTTGATCTCGAAAGGAGGAAAAATCCATGGTGACAGTACCGCTGGCATAATCGACTTGATTTTCAAAGATTTTAATCAGGCATCGGTTTTGAAGGGTATTTAACAAGAAATTAAGAGCGGCTAATCCAGCTTTAGTTCGATTTACTCCTGTGGGTAAATCTGATTTCACTTTTCCAGCAGCATCGGCCCCTCGGGGCACTAGACTTAATGAGGCTAAATCGATCGTCATTCTTCCATCGCTAATTCCCCCTGAGGCAAGCAAGAATCGATCGATTGCATTTCTTTGATTGCCTTGAAACTGATCTCTATTTTGAAGAGCAAAAGCCTGGAACTGACGCACGATTTCGGGATCTCTCGCGGACACTCGTCGCCCTCCACCGTCGACTAAGTTTCCATTTCCATCTACGAAAAGCGCTATTTCTTGCCCATTCGCCAGCCGACCAAGCGTTTGATTTCCATTTTTCACTAACCGACTAAAGCCTTTGATTTCAACGGAGCCGTTCCCGAATTGAGCGTTTACAAAGGCCTGACTGGTCAGATTTCCAAATTCTGCCAAAGCAGAAGGAGCGTGAAACACTAAGACCAGGGCCGCCACGCTAAAGTAGATTTTATTGAGTCGCCAACTATTCATAAAACTCAAAATAATAAATAAAAAGTCTCGTTAAAGAGGCTGCATTTTAAAGGCCAGTAAAATGAGCTAGTTGTATTCAGATAAGATGCGCAGCTCAGCGATAGAGGAAAGAGAAACTTCGAAAATAAAAAGACCCTCTGTATTCAGAGGGTCTTCATGTCAAAGAATTCTACGTCTGGCTGACGTTAAACGAACTTCAAGGGAAATTAGGTGGAACGTACCCTTGAGCGTTCAGCGCTTTTAATTCCTCTAAGCTCTTAGCGCCAGGAAGCGGATCTTTCTTCTGATTGATAACTGGGTTACTGACGCAGCCATCAATATTGATCTGAGTGTAAGCCTGAAATTTAGCAGGTAAGTTTTCTTCTGAATAAATAGCTTCAATCGGACAAGCAGGAACGCAAGCATCGCAATTCACACAAGTATCCGGATTGATATAAACCATTCTTTCACCTTCATGAAAGGCATCTACCGGGCAAACAGCTACGCAGTCAGTATATTTACAATCAACACAGTTTTGGGTGACGATATAAGACATGTTTTTTCCTCCGAAACGCCTTTAAGAATAGCATGCTCAACTCCGCCTAGGCTAGTGAATATTCAGCGTTTTTTGATGCTTTTAAAACTTGGCCTAATTTGGCTTAAGAAACTGTTCAGAACTTAAACACCCCCCTAAAATCGATTTAACGTGTTAAATCTCTTACGGTTAGTTGCTTCTTTGGATCGGGGCAGCTTGAGACTCCACACCTCCAATTCGAAGGTTGGACATCTCAAAGGAGGGGGGGAACTAAAGTTACCTAGCTTATCGATTGGTACTCTGCTTGCAAACTTGGGCTGTGCGAAAGTCGGGATAATCCTGTCTTTCAACTGAATCTTTTTGCGGATGTGGTGTGTATGCGGAAGCTGACCTTACAAAACTTTTTATTTCCTCTAATCTCTGCCGGACTATGTGTTTTATTCTTAGTGTCCTGTGGAGCCACAAAATCGACAACCACTGGGACTGCTCCTGTTATCGATAACAGTGGCGGCGACAATACGGATCCGCTCCCTACGGATACCGATCCCACAACTTCTGGACTCCCCGATTTAACCGGGGCTGTTGCACTTTCTCTTTCGGATAACATTAACTATACCGGTCTCTCAGATATTGCAGGCACTGTGGTTAAACCCATCGTAGGAGATGCTAAAGTTCAACTCAAACTGACCAATAGCACCACACCTACTGGAACCCTCAGACTTGCTTTTGAAGACAAAAGAGGACTTTGGTGGACCGATATGAATTCCGTAACCAGCACGGGTTCGAACACTTCTTCTTCATTAGACATCATATTCTCGGATAATTTATTAACCGTAAGAATTGCGGGTCTTAAAACAGTCACGAACGGAAACACCTTAAACTCTGTTTTCCTCTATCGCGTCCGACAAGCTCAGGAAACTCAGTGTTTACCTAAAGTTTGTAACTACAGTTGGTTTGGCCAGACTTTTCAGTTACCTCTAGAAAGATGTTTTTCAACAACAGCTGATTATCAAACATTCTTAGCTAATGAAGTTACGACCTGCCGAAACTACATGACTTCTTCAAGCTCAAACACCCAAGTAAAGACGCTGGGTACGTTTCAAGTAAATTACACGGATATCGCTGTCCTAACGGAGGGGAACTAATCATGCGGTTGATGAAAAGTGTTGCAGCTCTTTCGGTCTCCGCTCTGATCTTGATCGGATTTGGCTGCGGAAAAAAAGATGATGGGATAGCTAATCCCAATCCTGCCCCAGGGGTAAACCCAGCTTTAGGAAGCTGTCCTGGACTGAGTGGAGGAACGGCCCTTTCGACTCTTCCCTTCCAGGGTACGCTGACTTCGATTCAAAGCGGGGGATACAACAACTGGTCAGGCCAGGTAAGTACAATCAGTTTGGTTCCTTTAATTACCAGCAATGTCGGATACACGTACCAAAATAACAATATTCTCGCGAGTGGGATAATAACGTTATCAGAACTTTCCCGTTTGTATCAAAACAATACGATTCCAAGCGCCTGTATCTCTTCTCCTAGCGGGGCTCAATCCGGTCAGTCGTCAGGAATCTTTTACAATGGGCAGGTTAGCTCGCTTGTTCTTACTGGTTCGATCACTGTCCCTTATTATTCTCCTTTTTCCTGGCAGGGCTATCCCACTGGAGCCCCCGGCACTAACCAAACTCTTGGGCAACAGCTTATCCAAGTCATTGTGGGATCCAATTGCGCTACCAGCTTAATCCCCTCTTACGGAAACACCGCTGGAAGGATCCGTGGGTGTATCAGCGTTAGAATGGGGACTCAGTCAAACAGCCAAGTGCTTAACTATCAAAGCCAGTAATCTCACCCCGTTTTATGATTGGTATCGAGAGGATTTATGTTTCAAGATGAAAAAACAACCGAACTAGATCTAAACGCCAAACTTCCCGATTCTCGTTGGACCGAACGAGTTCAGTCTGTCGTAGTTCAAACAAGACAAACGGCCGCTGTTTCGCCAAAAGCCCCGGAACTTCTTCAACCTAACCACATTCCCTGGCTTTTGAAACTGGCAGCAGCCGTCTCTATTCTTCTTTTAAGTCTTTGGCTATTCTAATTACTTCTTTTTAGATTTTGACTTGGAATTGAATCGCTCGATCACGGCATCGGTCAAATCTTCGCCTGACTGAGCATACAAAACAGCTCCTTCATTCTTTTCCAAAACTAAAGTGAGGCCCTTTTCTCTCCCGAGCCCCTCAACGACTGAACGAATTTCATCAATGATTGGCTTAGTCAGTTCGCGCTCACGCTTTTGTAACTCCATTTGAGATTCCGCAGCGGTTTTTTGAAGCTCAGCAAACTTCTTTTGAAGCTCCTGTTGCTTTTGGGTTTTTGCCGACTCGTTCATCAACCCGGCTTTCTTTTCGAATTCTTCTGCTTCCTTCTGGAGAAGCTGCTGTTGTTTTTCCAAACCGGTTCGCTTTGCAGTGACTTCTTTTTCTAGTGTACTCTTAGCGGTTTTGCCTGCTTCTACCCCTTGCAAGGTCTTTTGAAGATCAACAAAGCCCAATTTAAAGCCGCCTTCAGAAGCTTGAGTTACAAAGCTAAATCCCAATGCGATGATGATTAGAGTAATTTTCATTTTTGCCTCACTGTTTGTTTTAAAAAGCGGGTCCGATTGTAAAAATAAACTGCGGCGACCCGCCGTTTACAATAGGATGCCCAAACTCAAAACGCAAGGGACCAATCGGCGTAAACCATCGAATCCCATAACCATAATTCGCCAAAATTTTTGGATCAGTTGATTTCAGATCATTGAAAGAGTTTCCAGCATCAAAGAAAACCACTCCCCGAACTCGTGCTTCTTTCAGAATAGGAAACTCAATTTCCGCATTTAAGTACGCTTGATTTTTACCCCCGACCACAATTTCTTTTCCCTGCAACTTTTGATCAGCTGCTTCTTGGGACAACGGAGGAACTGTGTTAGCAAGCGTCGCTTTCGGCCCCACACTCATGGGCGGATACCCGCGCAGAGAAAAAAGGCCACCCAAAATGTACAACTCATTCACCGGAACGGGAGCGTCTGTGGTAGGTGAAATATTAGCGCCCGTCATATTTAGTCGGAAAATAAAATCCCACACGATTGGATGATAAAATCTCATCGTTGCTGAAGAGCGAAGAAACTTTCTATCAAATCCCAATCCAGCCAATTCCGTTGAAGCTGTCCAGTACCATCCCTTTCGAGGATCAAATCTATCATCGCGTTTGTCGAACACAACGTTGGCAGTCAAGCTACTCAAGTTTCCATTTAACTGTTCCGGCTTAAAGATGCTGGTATCGATAATGCTGTTCACATAAGAATGTTCAAACCGATAAGTTAAATACAGATTTGTAAATTCGCGAATGGGATGTCCTAACTTGATATCCGCACCCGTCTTCACTTCCGAATAAGATCGATTACCAATCAAATAGATAACGTCTCGTCGCAACTGATAAAGTGAACCGCCTAAGCTCCATAGGGAGTGACCGACATACGGCTCTTGAAAGCTCAAATTGTATTCAGAACGGCCATTCCCAGTTTGCAATTGCGCCGAAAGGGCAGCTACCTGCCCATTTCCTAAGAAGTTATTTTGAGAGAGTTGGGCATTAAATAGAAACCCTGCAGGTCCCGTCGAATACCCCGCACCCACCACGAGCTGACCCGTCGATCGTTCCTTTACGCGAACTTCGATATCCACCACATTGGGAGCTGTTTTGGAGGTGGATTGATGAAATTCGACCGAATCAAAGAACCCCAAACGGGTGACGTTTTCTTTGCTCTCTCGTTTTTTAGTTCCGTTGAAGAGCTCGCCTTCATGGATCAACAGTTCGCGGCGAACCACTTTATCTTTGGTTCGAGTGTTACCTGTAACGGTAATCTCTCCAATATAAACTCTCTCGCCTCGATCGATCTCAAAAGTGATGTCGACGACTCGAGTATCATCATGAATCATGGGCTGTGGAATGACGTTCGCGAATGCATAACCAAGATCAGAGTACTTTTCAGTATACTTCAGTGTTTCTCTTCTCAGCGCATCTGTATCGAAAATATCGCCCTGTTTTAACGTTAACTCCTCTTCTAACTCCTCTCTCCGGTAGAGAAGATCCCCCTGAAAATCTACTTTTCCCACTCGATATTGCTTACCTTCTTCGACAAAGAAAGTGATGTAGACCCATTTTTTATCTGGACTGACACTTACTTCCGGTTTTCCAAATCGGGCTCTTACATATCCCTTAGTGCCATAATAAAAGCCCAGCATGGCAACGTCTCTTTCAAAGACATTTTCCCGATAGGCTCCAGAACCGGAAAGCCACGAAAAAGGCCCTCCCTCTTGTGTTTGCATGATGCCTTTTAGTTCGGAGTCAGGGATAAGCGAGTTGCCAATAATGTTTATGTTCTTAACTTGAATCTTATCGTTTTCTTGAATCTTAAATACGACAGTGGCTTCATTCTTTTTAGAATCTCGGTCAATTTGGTAACGGACATCGGCTAAATAAAATCCTTTTTCCTCATACTTTTGAATCAGCTTTTCGACAGATTGATTAATTTTTGAAATATCGAGCACTTCATATTCTTTGATTGAAACCAGGTCTTTGGTGTCTTCAATTTCTAAGGCTTCTAAACCTTCGAAGCTGACCTTACTAACAATCGGCTTTTCTCGAACGACAAAGACCAGTTTGACCCCGCTCGCACTACTCTCTTCGTCTACTTGAATTTCCTCAAAATAGCCCAGCCCGAAAATCGAACGAATATCCTCACGGACCAATTCTTTATTTACTACCGACCCCGCTCTGGAATGAATTCGGCTCAAAATAGCGGCTTTTTCTATTTTTCGATTTCCACGAATTTCAATACTCGAAATAGCTTTGAGGTTTTCCGCGCTCAGACTCAGTGAAAAGCAAAGCGAAATCACTCCCGCAAGGGTAAGAGTGAGACAGTTCAGGTTGTTTCTCCAATGAAGCACTAAGTCCCTGTATTTATTAACTTTCAGTAGAGAGCGATGATAACCCCAGGAGGAAGGAATTGTAAACGATTTTAGCCCCTTTTTAGCCAGGGTCGATAATTGATATAACTAACTGGAATTTAAGATAAAAGCTTACCTTGCACCAAACGATATCGGGTCGGGTACAAATTTGCCAGGTTTTCATCGTGGGTTACCGAGACGATTCCCATTTTATACTTCTGGTGGAGCCTTCCAATTAAGTCCATCACTTGCTGACCGGTTTCAGAATCCAAGTTACCCGTCATTTCATCTGTCAGCAAAAGCTCTGGGCGCATTAATAAAGCTCTCGCAATGGCGACCCGTTGTTGTTCTCCCCCCGATAGTTGCCCCGGTTTATGGTCCAAACGATTTTTCAATCCCACTTCTTCTAATAGCTCTTCAGCTCGCCGACGACTTTCTTTTTTACCTAATCCACCAATGAGCCCAGGCATCATGGCATTTTCAAGCGCTGTGAATTCCAACATGAGGTAGTGAAATTGAAAAACAAACCCAACTTTTTGGTTTCTAAAAAATGCGAGATCCGTCTCGCTAAGAGCAAACAGATCTTTTCCTCGATAATAGACTTTTCCATCTGAAGGCTCCTCTAGAGTCCCCAGCAAGTGCAGAAAAGTACTTTTTCCCGCTCCACTCTTTCCCAAAATGGCGACTCGCTCACCTGGTTCTAAGGAAAAATCAACACCAGACAGAATGGAAATCTCCTGTGCTGATTGCCGTTTAAATACTTTTTTCAGGTTTTGGGTTTGAATCATTTTACTCATAACGAAGTGCCTGTACAGGTTGACTCAAAGCTGCTTTGAGAGCAGGTATCACGCTAAAAACAATACATAAGAAAAGTGATGCCACACAAATAACGCTCACATCACTTGCCTGAACTTTCAATGGCAATTTATTTACATTGTAAATAGCCTCACTCAGAATGGCAGGTTGGAACCGTTCGACTAACTCACACAACCCCAACCCGAGAACCACTCCTGCCGTAATTCCAATCGTCCCCACCACTGTCCCTTGTCCTACAAAAAACAATACAATTGATTTAAACTGCATCCCCATAGCCCTTAAAATAGCGACGTCACGTTTTCGTTGATAGGTGCTCATCATCAGCAAGTTGATCACATTCATGCCGGCGAGAGCAATCACGATATCTAAAACCCAGAACAACATGATCTTTTGGTGTCGGACAGCTCGAAAGATGTTCTGATTAATATCGCTCCACTTACGAATAGTCGCCGTCTCCCCTAGCTGTTCTTTAAGAGCCCTATACCCTTCATCCAAACTGATGCCGGAGAGAGCTACTTTGTACAGGGGCTCGATGGGACGACGATAAAACAGTTCCTCAAGTTTTCTTAGATCAATATAGGAATACCTGAGATCGTGATCATAAATTCCAAACTTAGTAATCCCCGTCACGATAAACGGTTCTGTTCGCATTTGATCCCCGCTTATCATCAACTGAACCGTATCTCCCTTTTTTATATTTAATTTCTGAGCTAGCCCCTGACCGATCCAGATCCAATTTTGAATGTTTGGATCTAGGTTCGGGGGTTCAACCCAAATTTTCTCCCATGGTGTAACCTTCTTGGATTCTTCAAACGAAATTCCCTCCAGAGTGACTCCCCCAACTCCATTTCGAATCAACATCGATTGACTGAGATGAAATGGGGACACTGCTTTAATGCCAGGTATTGCTTCTAGACTTTTCCTAAGATCAACTGGAGAACCCCCAGTGCTTTTCGGAATCACAATGATCGGTGAAGTAATTTCAGTGTAACGGGTCTGCAGAAAATCCAAGAAGCCCGACATCACAGATAGAACCAGCATCAGCATCGCCACGCCCACTGCGACGCCACTCACCGAAATCCAAAGTGCTAAGGTCAGAAGGCTCCCCCCCTTTGGAAAAAGGGAACGCCTCATGAGGAAACCCAACCCGTGAATCATGTCCCGCCAATTTCTCGAAGATACCTCTCAATACCTAACACTTCAGCTTTGAGATCTTCGGCTTGTTTCCTTACACCCGCTTTAACCGCCTCGGGGGCTCCCCCCATGAATTTCTCATTGGTAAGTTTCGCTTCTGCTCTGACTAAAGCCTCTTTCTTGTCCTGGAGCTGTTTCTTTTGTTTTTCAATTTCCTGACTTAAATCTCCTAAATAAGACTTACTGATAAAGACGGAACAATCTTTCAAAACAATTTCCAGGTTTTCTTTCGATGAAAGACGTTCTGTTATCCAATCAATTTTATCTGCACGTGCCAGCTTTTGAATTTTATCCTGAAAGGATCTTAGCGCTTCCAGGACCCCATTTTCTCCCCAGAGCGACAATCCAATCTCCTGACTTCCGGGGATCTGATGAGTTCCTCGAAGGGTTCGAGTCTTCTCAATCACTTCAATCACTCGTTGGACTTGTTCTTCTGTTTTTGAAAAACCGTTTTCCTTTTGATATTCCGGGTAATTAGAGAGAGAGATGCTCTTTTCTTTTGAGCTGCGATAAGGCAACTCCTGCCAAATAGCTTCTGTCACAAATGGCATAAACGGATGAAGAAGTCTCAACACCTCTTCTAGTACATCGAGAGCAGTTGAATCTCCTTTCGCTTTCCGAGACTCAAGCTCATTTTTTTCCTTCGTAAACTCAATGAACCAATCACAGTATTCATTCCACAAAAAGTGGTAAATTGCTTGGGCTGCCTCAAAGAAGCGGTAGGTTTCAAGACTGTCAGAAACCTGTTTTTTCGTTTCGTTTAGTCGAGAGAGGATCCACTGGTTCGTTAAGTTTGTCTTGTCACTTTGGCTTTGCTTCAAATCTCCAAAATGCATCAACACAAACTTGGAAACGTTCCAGAGCTTGGTAGCGAAATTACGGCACCCCTCGACTCCTTCGTCGGAGACCCGCAGATCTCTTCCATGAAAAGCATTCCAGGCCAGGAAAAAACGAAGCGAGTCCGCCCCCATTCGGTCGATGATTTCCAAAGGATCAACGACATTGCCCTTGGTCTTGGACATCTTTTGCCCATGCTCATCTCTCACCATAGGATGCAGGTAAACCGTGTGAAAGGGAATCTTGCCGGTCATCCTCATGCCCAACATGATCATCCGAGCCACCCAGAAAAAGAGAATGTCAAAACCAGTCTCTAATACATCGTTTGGATAAAAAGTTTTAAAATCCGCTGTCTCTTCAGGCCACCCCAATGTTGAGAAAGGCCAAAGACCGGAGCTAAACCAAGTATCTAAAACATCTTCCTCTTGGGAAATATTCTGGCTGTTGCAATGCTGGCATTCAGTCGGATTCTTTACTGCGACGGTCATCTTATTACAGTCTTTGCAATACCAAACTGGAATTCGGTGCCCCCACCACAGCTGCCTACTAATGCACCAAGGACGGATATTATTCATCCATTCGAAATAAACTTTTTCCCATTCTTCCGGAAGAATTCGGATCTTTTTCGTTTGAACAGCTTCAATAGCTGGCTTCGCAAGGACTTCGGCTCTCACGAACCATTGAGCACTGACTTTGGGTTCCACAACGGTAGCACACCTATCGCAATGCCCGACATTATGAGGACGCTCCTCCTCTTCAATCCAGAGTTCTGCATTTTTCAAGTCCTCAATGATTTTCTCTCGGGCTTTTTCACGACTCAAGCCACTGTAAACTCCGCCCTTATCATTCACTCGTGCTTCGTCATCAAAAATGTTTAAAAGGCCAAGACCATGTCTTTTCCCCACCCCATAGTCATTCACATCGTGTCCCGGGGTGATCTTCAAAGCTCCCGTTCCAAATTCGGGATCGACATAGTCATCGGAAATCACGGGAATCAACCGATTGATCAGAGGTAGTTTAACTTTCTTTCCAACCCATTTCTGATATCGGACATCGCCCGGATGAACGGCAACTGCCAAGTCTCCCAGAAGGGTTTCAGGCCGAGTGGTGGCAACACTCAGGAATTCCGTTTGGGATCCTTCTAGAAAATATTTAATTTTCCAAAACTTTCCTTTTACTTCTTTAAACTTAACTTCCAAATCTGACAGAGCCGTTCTACAGCGAGGGCACCACTGAATGATCGCTTCGTCTCTGTAGATCAGTCCGTCGTTGTATAACCGAACAAAACACTCGCGGACCGCCACCGATACTTTCTCATCTAATGTGAAGGCCAGACGGCTCCAATCTAAGCTGCACCCTAAGGTTTTCAGTTGGCTGATAATGGTTCCCTGGGATTTATCCTTCCACTCCCATACCTTCTCTAAAAATTTCTCTCTGCCCAAAGCATGGCGACTAGTTTTTGATTCGGCTTGTAGATGACGCTCAACCACCATCTGAGTTGCGATGCCAGCATGATCAGTCCCGGGCAGCCAAAGAACATTATAGCCCTGCATTCTTTTCCTTCGAATCAGGATATCTTCCAAAGTTCCCGTAAGAGCATGACCCATGTGCAGAACCCCCGTTACATTGGGGGGGGGCAAAACGATGGTATAAGGCTTTTTTGAAGAATCCGGAGAAGGGGTGAAAACCCCCCATTTTAGCCACT
>Ga0214923_10001260_pt1 | contig 36376 bp, 32 predicted proteins | sample LL1510_MetaG_FD_177993 | JGI IMG/M metagenome (GOLD analysis project Ga0214923, IMG submission 177993) | Freshwater microbial communities from Lake Lanier, Atlanta, Georgia, United States - LL-1510 | ecosystem: Environmental > Aquatic > Freshwater > Lake | place: USA: Georgia | collected...
TGTTTTCCCGCCTGCTGCACCGACAGTTTTTCCACCTGCGCCTCCTGTTTTCCCGCCTGCTGCACCGACAGTTTTTCCACCTGCGCCTCCTGTTTTCCCACCTGCCGCACCAACAATTTTTCCACCTGCACCACCTCAACCACCCGTATTTCCACCTTCTCAACCACCAATTGTAGTTGTTCCAATCTTAGGTTCAAATGGAGTAATTCCGAATACGTATTCAAACACTAATTCAGGCTCTATAATACAAAGCAAACCCCAGGGAACACCCCAGGGAACACCCCAGGGAACACCCCAGGGAACACCCCAGGGAATACCCCAGGGAACACCTCAGGGAACACCCCAGGGAACACCCCAGGGAACACTTCAGTGTAGACCTCAGGAAACATCCCTGGGAACATCCCGAGGAAAACCAGAGGATAAAGCTAAAGATAAGAAAACTGATAAATCACCAAGTATCCTTCCTGGTCTGGCAAAAAAAGAATCAACTCCTGCTCAAGCATCTTTATTTAATATGTTTAATATTAAGAAATCCCCGCAACCAATTTCCCTTTCCATTACAAATCTATCAGAATTACAAGGTGCATTCCCAAGTTCTTTAACTCAAACAAATCAGCCTAAACCGTTTAATGATTCAGAAGCCAGGAGAATTGTTAGAGAAGAACTTAACAAATCAAGACGTTTAAGTAAGCCCGACGTAATTTCAATAGGTCTTAATCAGGGAAGAGAATATCATAAAAAATCACAGAAAATCTGTAAAAGTCCCGATTATATTCGCAAAGATAGCATTCCTTGTTACGGCTGTAATTTATCACAACAATCTCCAAGTTTAAATCAGGGAAAAAATTTTAAAAATCCATGTGAAGGTCCCAACTATATTCGTAAAGATACAATTCCATGTTGGGGCTGCTCTCTTCCATCATCCACCGACTAATTTAATCCAATTATACGATAGGTAATATGTATGCTTTCTTAGTATTCATATTTATTATATTGGGTATATATTTATTCTATAATCCATCTTCAAAATCTACCAAAGCTCAACAGGAAGGATTCCAGGATTCTGGTCTATCTCCTTTGAAGCCTGCTGAACCCACAAATATTCATGTTGAGCAACCATGGTCATACAAGAATGTCAATTCGCCTGTAAATGCTACAACACCGAGAATCAGTCCTCCTCCGGTTCGCAACGAAGGTCAACAACCTAACGCCTCTGATCTGCCTGGCAATGTTCCTGGAGCTCCTTACTTGCAAATTGCAAGAAATGACCCAAGACCCTATGAAGATCCTACATTAGTAAAGACTACTGTTCAGCGAATTAAAGAAATACAGGAACGTCTAAAAGGTTTTTTGGCTTTTAAGGCACAACTTATATCTGATCGGTCAGATCCCCAAATACAGATGCCGCTATCCTCTGCACGCGCAGATTTCGAACGCCTTAAATCTACTCTTAATGTTCTATCACGTAATCCGGATATGCAGCCTACGCAAACAGAACAACAGATGGATGAAATTTCAGATAATCTCGCCTATTTAGAACGCCAGGCCGAAAAAATACAGGCTTTATCTCTAGGCCAGAAAATGCCCGCACCTCTAAAACCATCCATTTTCGAGGGGTTTGAAGACGCCGCGTCAAAACCTGAAAATATTGCAGGAGTTACTTTAACCGATGTCGACGTGGGAGATGTAGGTGTATCTCCTGGACACTTACAAATAAGAAAAGGTTCTATATTACTTACGAGAGACTTGTCAAGAGATTCTCTAGATAGAATATATTCAGCAAATAAATCAGGCATACCTTATTCAGTTACAGTAAGTTTTGATAACGGGCAAAAATTCGAATTTAATACTCGTATATTACCAATTGTAGTAAATTATGATAATGATAATATAATAGCTTATGATTTTACAGGCGCCCCATCCGATATAGAAGCATTAACAAAAGAAGCTAAGAGAGGAACTGTTACTATAACGAAAATGGAGGAAACTCCTACACCACCGCCAATGTCAACACCGCCGCAAACGTCAACAGAACCGCAACCGCCATACGAACCATCCAATTATTCCCTACCAAGCACTGTCAGTAATACGGGTCTTAATGATATGTCAGAATCTGAAAGTGACCGTGTAACCAAGCAGGAACTTCAGGATTTTAAAACAAGAATTTTAAAGGAACAGGAACGTCTTTCTCGTTCAGGAACAACGGATCCCCTAATACAAGCCAGACTCGCGGGTCTTGATCGCATCCGCAGTGACGTTGATGATATTTTTAATCGTATTCAAAATGAACAGATGCGAGAAGATGAAATTCCCATTAAAAAATCTGAAATAAACGACGCTCTAAAATTAATACAGGAAGGCAGAGTTCCTGGTTCATTTTCAAATTCTTCGGCCAATTCCTTGCCAAATCAGGCAACAGATACTGCACTTTCTCCAATCATGCCAGGTCTTCCCAAAATTCCTGGTTCATTTTCAAATTCTTCGGCCAATTCCTTGCCAAATCAGGCAACAGATACTGCACTTTCTCAAATCATGCCAGGTCCTCCCAAAATTCCTGAGACAGCTGTAAGGCGTTTTTTGGACAATGTCAAAATAAGTTTCGGAATAAACTATTCAGATACAGCGGGTGGAATATTAAATTTAATGGAATCAAATGGATTGCCTGGAATGGACGGTGTGGTGAAAAATTTAGTTGTCGCCGCTCCTGAACTACCCAATCCTTTAACCAATAAAATAAAAATATCAGAATTAAATTCAACGGAAATCGCACCTCCGCCTCTCTTTCATACCAATGAATCCTTTATGAATTTTAATAGAAAATTAAAACACAAAGTCGTCGGCACTCCAATGAGAAATTTTGTAGCAAATAATGAAGACATATGCCGCAAAACATGTGAAAGTGATGATATGTGTAAAGCCTATTCCTTCCACTGGGGAAACAGATTAGATCCCAATTGTTCCCTCTATTCAGGCACTAATAATGTAGAACCAAATCTTTATACAAATACTGGAATAAAAAAAATGCCAACAACTACGAGTGAAGGATTCCAAAATTCGAATACCAACACAGTAACCAACACGCTTAATTCAAATAGTATGTTTCCATTACGAACAACTGAATGGGTATACAACGGGGGACAAGCCATAGCTCTCGGTTCGGCTGGTGAATTTGACTGGAAAGAACGTTCAAAACAAATCACGGATCAAATTCGTAAGCGTGGTATGAATCCTCGTGAAATGGGGGCAATTCCTGATGGAGCACAGGTGTCTTCGGATTTTAACTGGAAAGGATATTCCCGCATGTTATGCACTCGCCTAGAAACCTCGATGGATACAGGACTAGCAGTGGCCTGTGGATGTCCCCCACAAGATTGGCAGGGCTGGCAAATTCCACTCCGTTCCTAGCGACCTAAAGATACTACAATAAATACTGAATAGAGAAAATGAATCCGACAATTGTTGATAATAATTCCGTATTAAGCTGGAATAATGTAATGGCTCCGACTGAGTCGCGGATGGCAGGGGAGCAATCACCTCATATAAAGTTTTCACCTATTATGGTATATTTACAGAAATATGACCAAAAAGATGATATTCTAGTTATTCACAGACTATCGTCAAGCGTCTTCAATGCTTCATTTTATAGTCATAGTGCCGGCTACAAATTCAATCAGAGACTAACAAGTTGTGATGAATTAATTGATTATTTGGATACATTTATGACTCTACAGGTTAGTGATCATTGTGCCTGTGATTTTATCCAGTTGGATATTCCAGGGATGCCGGCAATTATTCTAAAACCTCGCTGGCAGGAATGGCAAAATGTGTGGCCGCAAGTGCGCCGACTTCTGAAAAATATGACAAAAAGTGCGGAAGTTTGGCCTAAGCAGATCAAACTTAACTAAGACGTGTAAAATAAGATAAAAATGATATATTAATATATTTTTAGTATTTATAGATCTAAAAATATATTGAACTAATTTAATTTAGGAAAAAAAGAGCAATCTTGAATTAGGAGAATCTGCCCTGATAATGAATTTGTCAGTTTATCATTTGGTTCTAGTCTTAGTGCTAGGGGTATTATTGGGAGCTTTGCTCAATAAAACAAATACAGAGGGCTTTCAGAATTTATCTGGGGAAAAGGGACAATGTAGTTCTTGTGGAAAAATAAATCCGTGTGGATGCCCCAGTCCTCGTCCGGTTTGTCAGCCTTGCCCGCCGTGCCGTGAACCGGATCTCAGCAAATATGTATTAAAATCTACTATACCTCCTTGCCCGCAGTGTCCCGACCTCAGTCAATATATGTTAAAGACAGAGTGCCCGCCTGTCCCTGATTTATCCCAGTATGTCCTGAAATCATCGATACCTAAACAAATGCCGGTCATACTTGACTGTAGTAAATGTAATAAACCGAAGGGTCTATGCCCTCCTTGCCCGAGAGCACGTTGTCCCGAGGTAAAATGCCCAGAGCCGACAATGTGCCCGCCGTGTGCGCCTTGTCCCCGTCAGACGTGTCCTCCGGCTGTCGTGAAATGTAAGGCAGAAGATGCTACTCCTTCTACAGTGCGTCCTTTCCTTGCGCCGCTAAGTTTTTCAACTTTCGGAAATGCCTAAAAAATCACGCACAAATTACGCACAAATTACGCACAAATCACGCACAAATTACGCACAAATTACGCACAAATTACGCACAAATCACGCACAAATTACGCACAAATCACGCACAAATAATAAATATTAATTTTTATATTGTTAAATAATATATAAATTACATAGAAATAACATAAAAAATTACATAAAAATAGGTAATATTCCTGTCAAATTACACAAAAATGGATACCCGATTTTGGGGGCCTTCAGGATGGAAATTACTTCATACATGCACTTTTCTATATCCCACACATCCAACCCGAGAACAGAAAGAAAATATGTTGAAATTTCTACAAACTTTACCCTACATTCTTCCATGTAAATTCTGTAGGCATTCTTTAACATGTTACTATGAAGCAGATCCCCCATCTTCATCAGACACATTACGTTCCAAGGGAACTCTAACACGCTGGCTCTGGAGAATTCATAATCAGGTAAATAATAAACTCCGATCACAGAATCTGAATCCGTCCCCAAATCCTCCTTTTGAGTCCGTTCGTGACTTCTACCAAGTTTGGTTAAAAGACGGCTCAGAATACAAATGTTACTTGCCTGCATTCTGGAATTTCCTCTATTCGGTCGCATACAATCACCCCAAAGAAACCAAATTTCATAGCACACCGATGCCCGATTGTCCTGAGACAATCCTCAAATGCAAAGATGATAAAGAACGCAATAAATGGAATATTCTTTCCTATAAAGTCCGTAAAATGTGGTTCCAGAGTTTCTGGAATTGTTTACCAGGTGTTTTGGGTGAAAATTTAGAAAGAAAGTGGCGTGAAGCCCAAAATGTAACACAGCAAAATCTTAAAAATCGTAGAGCTACACTAGCATGGCTCTGGCGTATGCGATGCTATTTAGACCCCGATTTCAAAGATCCCTATACGGCCCTGTGTAGCAAGGTATCAAACTATAGCAGTAATTGCCACAAATCCAAAAGAGCCAAGACATGTCGCAGACGTCGACAAACTCGTAAAAATCGGTCCCATCAATAAACTAAATAGGTGAATAGGGAAAAGCCATGTGGCTTGATTGGGGTATTATTATTATTTTTGTGGCAATATCAATTCTAATTTTGAATTATCTCGTCGTTGTTGCATGGAGTCGTCTGTCCGAGGACACCACTACAGAGTTAGAATCGACTCCAGTCGAAGGTTTTACTAGCCAGACGCAGTTAAGTCAGTCAAAAACATCTGGGAAATCTGGAGAATTAGAGGAATCCGACGAATCTCAGAGCGATGCCGTAAAATCTAGATACGAATGGCTACGAGGACAGGATATTTACGATGATTTTTACGCAAAAATCTACCCCAAAATCACGCAGTTCCATAAAATACTGCAAAGTGAAATGGCAGTTATAATGGCCGAATGGCGCAATAATCCGTCTACTGATCCCAAAAACATGGCAATCCTTGATGTTGGCTGCGGAACTGGTGTCGCAGCTGCGACGATGGTTAAAATGGGTGCTGGGAAAGTAATTGGTCTCGATGAATCGGCCGCCATGATTCGCTATGCGCGTGATAAGACACTGCCCTCGACGACTCTCAGTGAATCCGAAAAGGAATTGGTTGAATTTCGTAATATGAATGCTTATAGTCCCTCTGCTCTAAATGGCGGCGAAGTTTCACATATTTACATGACCTACTTTTCGATCTATTATTTTCATGATATGACGACCCTATTTCGTAATCTGGCATACTGGTGTCGTCCAGGTGGAAAATTGGCGATTGAGGTAGTGGATAAATATCGTTTCGAGGCAATCCCTGATAGTTCCAATCCCTGGGTTGGAATCAATCCGCAGCGATACAAAAAAGAAAGAATTACAAAAGGCACGGTCGAATTCGACAGATTTACCTATAAAACAGAATTTAATCTATACGACCCGCGCGCCGAGTTTAACGAGACATTCCGTTTCAAAGATGGAACCGTTCGTCGGCACAAACATGAATTATATATGTATGATATCCAAAAAATAGTCGAGATGGCAGGAGAAGCTGGTTGGAAATTCGATAAATCCGCTGAATTAATGCCTTTCGGATTTCCCCATGCGTTCATTATATTTTTTACTAGAACGAGCGGTCATCTACCATCTCTAGAAACTCAATAGTATATAATCTCTAATTCCCTATCAGGTTAATGGCGGCTCAAAGTGCCACCACAGATAGCTCGCCTCTTCTAAATGTATTTCAGGAAGGATTACGGCGCGGTGCCGAAAGACTCCCACATGATCCATCAAAGCGCTATGCTTACGTCGAGCATCCGACCGAACGATGGAGAGTCTATCTACGCTCCGTTGTTTTTCTCTATGAATTACCGCCGCCAAGCGAGACCTATGATCCGCTGAAATTCTTGGTTGTGAAACGAAGGGGGGCGCGGATGACAACTGCAGCATGGGAGCCGCCCAAAGGGCAAATGGAGGGAAAAGATCTACTGGGTATAAGTGGAAAAGGAAGACCTCTATTGGATATTCTGGCAACAAATGCGAAAAGAGAAACGTATGAGGAAGCCCATATAGAGAATTTTAAAAAACTCATTTATACTGGGAAAGTTTTCCAAGGTCGTGAGAAAAATTATCCCGAAAATACTTTTTTCCAATACCACGTCTTTCAGGCATTCGTGACTCCGCAAGAAATTCAGCGTTCTTTTCAGACGTTTGATTGGATTCGTTCCCATCGAGCCGAGTTCGCGGAATGGTCCAGAGATCGCCGTGAAAAGGATGCCGTGGCGTGGTTCAATCCGAGGACAACCCGTTTAAATCCACGATGGGTCCCAGGAATATTAGTGAATTATTTGAAACTATTCAGATAATTTAGACAGAAACAGGAGAAAGAGCCAGGGCCTGGAGACCAAATGGATATTCCGAGTTTTTTTCAGTGGCCTTTATCGTTCCATTCTATAAAGTCAGATATCGTAATAGTTATTATTATAATATCTGTTATTATACTCGCAATTTCTTTCAAAGTATATACAACGGATTCATCACATTGGTGGGGGCTACCCAGGCAAAAAAAGGGGGCTTTCTTTGGACTTATTCACGGTGCACCAGGAATATCTATTTTTATTCATCAATCTCTTCTGAAAAATAATCCTATACCTCTTCTCGAACCTGCAGGTATTCCTAAGGATTATTATTTTATAACCAATTATGATTGGAAGGGGAAACATTACGTTGGTTCACTACCACCAGAAATTTTCGCAAAAGCCTATCAAAGAGGCTATGATATTGAAAAATATACAAACGAACAATTGACAGATATTTTCAAAGATACTCTCGAACTTCAGAAGACATTTCATTCTACTCCACCACCTACTGAGTTTGGCCCAGACTTCTATCAGCGGAAACGAACATTCGCTAAAGAGCAGCTTGAGAGTGTTTTGCTTGGTTTATAAAGGTCTAATATTTACCTTCAAATAGTAATACAACCTTATTAAGTCCTACCGAATTCAGGGTGCGTTTTGCCAAAATAGAAATTTTACTCAAAAGATTTAACTGAACACCTATGAATATTATTGATACAATAAGTTCTCCCTGGTATTCTGAAAAACTATAGGACGCAGTGCTGAGATCAGAAATACCTCTAGACTTACTTGGTAGGAATACTGTGGGAAGTGCTGGTATGGCTTTTACAAAAAGACGAATGTAAAATAATGCCAGAGCTAAGATAAAACATTGTCCCAGAACTTCCATGGCTATCTTCCAAGAGTCTTTATCATCCGTGGCATTAGGAAAAAGTGATTCAAGAAAAGCTCCGAAATAAAAACATATTACTCCATATAGTATTGTATATTGAAATATTCCTACTATTTGGAATAGTCTCGCCTTGTCTGTTCGAAAAAAATCCTTCATTCCATATTGAAAATGCTTCCAAGGCTGAACACGAAGCTTATCAATTTCCTCCATTCCCTATTTAGTTGACCCATTTTCATCGAACTGGTGGAGAAAATCTAATCAGATTTTTTCCATTTTTTCGGATAATTTGCCGATAATTAATTTCTTTTCCAGGATTTTCTTATCTTCTGATAAATAATCAAATGTGCATGAATGTTCATCTGGATATCTGTGAAGTCCACAGTATAGTGTGCCGCAGCGACACTGGAAGCCAGTTAGACCCACTTTTTTAGAGCAAACACCGCAGCGTTTTAGTGTTCCATTCTTCTTATCGAGTGGCGATGAATTTAGTAGTAATGTTTGCTGCACTGAGCCAGTCATGCCTGTAATTTCGGGAGTTGTGGCAGCAGATGTTGTTGTGGATATATATACAATGCTATTTTGTCCGAGACTCATCTTGTCTAAATATCAGCTATTCTTTTTATTAATTAACGCGAGTGAGGTTAAGGCCATGTTGCGTATCAATTTTTAAGTGGTCGGTCTGGTGCCAAATAGAGAAAATGAGTTTCTGGAATGACTTGGCACAAGGATTTAATGGGCAGCCTGTTATGCCACGACCAGTACCCGAGACAATACGTCGACAAATACGTCGTATTCGGACATGGAATGAGGCAAAAGAAGTGACGGATTTTTTGGTCGATAATTTTGGAGACCCTCCGCGCACTCCTGTATTCCGTGTACCACCGTCGGAATTGTATGGCCCTGAATATATAGTAAATACATTCGCATACTATATTCCAACTTCACAGGTGTCTGAAAGTATACATCCGCCTATTGATTTATCAAAATCCGAGATTCTCGTAGGCTCTATTCGTTATCGTTTATGGGCCAGATCCCAGCCAATAGTATCTTCCGCAAATTTGGAGGAAATTCCTGAGAACTGCCAGAGTATATTTGCCGTAGATTGTTTCTGCGTAGATAGGAGATTTCGCTCAAAGGGACGCAAAATTGGAACATGGCTTCTTAAATACCTTCATTATTTCGCAAATACCAATGCCATTCCTTATGCAGTCTTCATGAAAGAAGGAAAACCCCTGGCAATACCATCATGGCCATTTCGTTCAGGAATTTACGCATGGATAAAAATTCCTCCTGCTCGTCAAGCGATTTCATCGCACACAAAAATGCCTTTGAATCAAATTAGAGAGGACAGAGCACTTGCCTGGCTGTATAATTATTATAATCTACAACAAAATTTATTGATAAATTCATCCCAGCTAGTAAATAAAATTTTAAAAAGCTCAGATAATCCGAAACTATATCCTATGACACATAATCAATATAATGCTTTTTGGTATCTATATAGGGACAGTGTATCTCTGTGGATATTAATCCGCGTTGAAAATACGAACCAGATTCATACAAAGGGGGGAAATATTGGGTATTTTACTGATGTGTATATTTCCCACATGTTTAATTCTGACAAAATTGGATTATCAGGACTTTTGTATGAAATAGCATGTCATATATCAAAAATTCATAATTATTCATGGGTATGGCTTGATAGTGAATTAGTTGTAATTAGTCAAGATACCGACACTTCGAAGGAAGAAAGGCTTAATTCGAATCGAGAACTTTCTGTCACAGGAGAGGCGAGTGGATTAGGATGGAAAGTAGATGGTCCCTATAATTGGTATGGATTTCAGTGGTGAGTCCCTGTAGCGGCGGTGGCGGCTGGCGGCTGGCGGCTGCAAGTTTATTTCTTGTCGACTTCTTTTTGACGATCCATAACTTCCTTTGGAATATTTTCCCTCATCTTTTCCACAAGATCTTTCTTGGGATTCAGATATTCAGCTAATATTGATTCACCTTCAGCGTATGTCTGCTCGCATACTGAATAGTAATCACTCAATAAATTATACGCATCTCTATTAATTTCTTGAAGTCTAATAAATCCCTTATTAAGTAAATCTGGATGTAAAAATATACTATACTCACCTGATGGTAGTCTTTTACGTATGAATAGACGACCTAGGATTCTTCCAACTTTTGCCGTGTGTGCTATTTGAGTATTGAATAGGCGGGTAATTGCACCCTGAACGCCAGCAGGTAATTTGGAAAGTTGTTCCTGATTTATTTTTATAGTTTTATCAAAGCCATATTTTCCACAAAGAAGTTCAGAGCGCTGTTCCACTATTTTATTAATATCCATTTCTTTTTGCGGTTGAGCACCAGCAAATAAACGAATCATTTTAATTAGAAAATTCTTATAGACTTCAAAGGAGCTTTTGCTTCGAACAAATGTGAGGCCTTCGTTCGGCATAAAATCGAATGTATCAGCGAATAAATTTTCAAGCGTGGGAATACCTACTACAGAGCCAAACTCCTTTCCTCGTAAGGGAATTGACTTTTCATAAAGTGATTGCTCAACTCCAAAACCACTGAAATCCCGAACACAGATATTCGTGTATGTGGTCTTATCTGTCGGATTAATTGTAAGCAGTTGAAGAGCTCTCGATATACAATATGGCCGAGGTTTCTTGGGTTTTTGTAGAACATTCAGGAGTTCCGAGATCTCCAATTCTTTTCTGGCCTCCTTTTCTCTATAAATAATCTCTTCTCCTCTTTTTAGTTGTATTTTAGTCGGGTAAAGAACAGATACAATTTTTGAGTCTATCAAAATACAATAAATGATTAGCTCAATATATTTCTTTATAGAGATATTAATGAAACTTCCATCGAGAAAATTAGCAACTTTATAGGTATTTGTTGCAGAATCTTTATAAATTGAGCGTTCATTGGTAAGATGTGGCGGTTTATAGTTACTGACTGGGGAGTTAGGAATACTTATATTACTAATTTTTATTTTAATGAGTCCTCCTCTATCCTGACGTGACTTTTCAGTTAATTCGTCATCTTGTTTTTCATCTGTCTTTTCTTCTTCGATGAGTCGAACAATGTCCGAACTATTTATTTGATTCGTGTAACCACGAATACGAATATTCATTGTAATTTCCTTCGGAACATTCATGGCTTTTATATCCGTTGATATGATACGAACGATAAGTTTTCCTTTTTTTATACTTGATTCAGATGGCTCAATATCAAGACTGATTGAGCTCTCTGTATTTTGAAAAAAATTACCTGAGGCGTCGTAGGGTATTTTGAGAAATGCCTTGGCTCGAGCACCTTGTGGAGTCGGATTGGTGAAAATCCCGAGCTCTGATTCAATATTTTTCAAAAATAATTTACTGACATTATCGAACATGATTTTATTGGAATCCTGGCCACGATATTTCGGACCTAATTCGTTCAATACACTAAGAGGTTCTTTCTGATATTGAAATTTCTGCCCTGAGACGACCCCTTTACTAGACTGAATAGGATATGGCTGGGGATATCCAGGGTAATATCCATATTGCATGGCAGTGAATGCTGCGGGGGCAGCGGTTGCTGCCCCTGGAACGGGTTGTTGCTCATGAACAATAACCACATTTTCCTGATCCGCACCTCCTATTAAGTTTCCTGGCTGAAATCCTATTGCAAGTCTGGAAGTATATTGCGGTTTTTCTTGACCTTCTAGTAATTTCGTAAATTGCTGGGCTTCGTCTGCGACTGTCAGGGCGAGTGCTCCATAAATTTGTAGTATACGTATGTAAAAATATGATAATAATAGACACCCTGCCTGACGCTCTGCTTTTATTTTTTCATCTTTACGAAAATCATCGATTTTTCGAAAATAGAGAAATCCTGCCTTGTTTTTCACGGGAACAAGTTGAAGTCTACTAAAAAGGGCGTCGAGGAAATCGGTCATAACAACAATATATTTATCACATTCGCTGGGGACAGAGAGTTTATAAAAATCACGAATGTTAAGTTCTCGCTGCATGAATCGAAATATTTCATCCACAAGTACCCGGGTGTCTTTTGTAGATTTTAAAACTGTATCATGGCTAATGCGACTACTTTGAGTAGCACCCATTCCCTACTTAGCCAACTATACTTTATTTATCCTGATGTGCGGCTGTGATTGTTTTGGAAGATGGATTTTTCCACACTGCCTCCAATCTCTCTGAAAATTGCTCCAGACGTTTCAGGCATTTCATCATTGTTGCAACCGAAATTCCACTTACTTCCGCAATTTTCTCACAACTAATGTCGATGTCTTCTGAGCGGCGTAGAACAAACGCAATACAGCCTGCTGCCAAACTTGGGGGCATATTTTCTTGACTGAGACCCTCCTCCTCAACAATGGTTGCGACCTGGCGACAGATTTCCTGGAGGATTTGCATCTGTCGTCTTCCTATAGGTAATCGGCTAATCGGAAGGTCGATATACTCTGTAGCATTTGTGCTTCCTGCGCTGGCCTTTTCGGACTTAGAAATAACAGGATTGCCACCATTTCGTTGATCGAGTAGAGCCAAAATCTCCTGAGTCTGCTTGAGTGCTTTGGCGAACGTGGCCGAGCTCACACAGAATATTTCAGCAATTTCTTTCGGTTTGCGCGGACTGCCGAGTTGTTTCAGGGACAAATACATACACGATGATAGAATTGCAGCCCTGCAAAGTCCTTGGCGACGATCCGCCGATTGGAGTTTTAGATAAATATCTTTGGCAACTTCGACGGCAGAATGATTGATGCCATGATTGGTTGCTACAATAGTGAGTTGTTCATAGCTTACCATGAGTGAGCGTTCATGATAAGGCACGGAATTCCAAGTGTGATATTTTCGCACACGATTCATATTTTTGGCACGTGAGGCGGCAGCCGAGGCCCCACCTCCACCACCACCTCCGCGGCCACCGAGAATTATAGTTCCCAGGGAGGCCTCGGGAAGTCTTGGGTCAGCAGGAGCTCCTACGCGAGTAGGATCACAACCACGATCTTCACTGCTATATACACGGTATTCAGCAGAATTATCAAAAGGACGAGAGATGACCTGGGCACAGTTTCTACAAATGATCAGGTCGTCCGAATCAATCATGTCCTCGGAATTACATTCAGGGCAAATATCTTGTTTTAGATCTTGAAATACTTTTGGTAGAAATTCATTACGTAATTCATCGAGCAAATTATGGTCAGAATTGGATGTAGGCTGGGCAAACCTAGTTGAATAATTATTAGTAACTTGAAAGATAAATTCCATTATGAGCCCTATGTAGGAAAGTGTCTTTTTCATTTTCAAATTTTACGCATATGCTAATTTTTTGCGATTGCGGCGGGTGCTGCGGCGAGTGCTGCGGCGAGTGCTGCGGCGTCGATGGCGCGTAATGCGGCGAGTGCTGCGGCGGCGGCTTCGCCTGCCTCCGTCCACAATTATTTGAAAATCATTATTATTAAAATTAGCTGCATGTGATGTTAATACAGGATGTGATGGAGGCATAGACGCTACTGCATTGTTCGGTGTAACATTCTCCACAGCAGTAACTCGAGTAGGTGGACGTGATGGTATTTGCATTCGCTCGTCAATATACTTCAATAATTCCTGCTCTTCCATAATGTTAATACGCCCACTTGCCCTGGATTCTTTTACCTCATCTATCAAAGGCACCAGATCTTCCCGAAACGATACACTCCTAATAGCATCTCGTAAAATATTAAAAGATATGCTCATTTCTATAAATACCAACAGATATTCTATAAACTAAAAAGAGTAATTCGTCCCGCCCCTAATTAAAAATGTCTGGTGTGCCCCCACAAGGTTCCGAAAATCGTCAGCAAATTTTGCCAGCCGGTGTTCCTGCCGAAATGGGATTTTTCGGTTCATCATATAATCCAGCCGATGATTTGAAAGCGCCGCAAGATATTGGTGTTCGAGCAGGAGATAATTTGAGCGATGTTATAGGTGCTGTAAAGGGTGTGGCCTACTATGTAGATACTATAGGATTCGGCCAATCATCAAGCAGTCTAACGAGTGATATGAATCTGAAACCCCTGGGAGTCAATTATTTTCTACCTACGGGTCAAACTTGTTCGAATGGTGCCGAAATGTATCAATATATTGAAGGTATTCCAAAAGGAGATGCTCTGGGAAAAAGAGTAAAGGATGCCATGTCGGCGATGGGACTGCCGGGTCTCCGCGGCCTAGCCCCAGGGATGCTTGAAGATGCCCAGGGTGCTCTTAATCCCATGCCACTGATGGGAGCCGTATTTGGCTCTGGATATCCAGTTTGCCAGGAAGTAGATTTGCCAGTCGGAAACTCCCAGGGTGTCACTGGGACTCCAGAATCTCCCCTGGCATGGATTGGAGCAGTAGACCCCAAAAAAATCAGCAGAAGAAACAATCTAGTATTCCAGAAGGCCTGGATTCAAGCAACGGATAAATCTGGCAAACCGCTCACAGTATCTCGTGAAGTCTGGGAAAAAACTCCGAAGACCCATAATCGGGACGGAACACCGAAAAAGAAGGAAGGATTTGCCACCTATGGTGGACAACAAATCATTCCCTATTTAGTAATCGGTGCCGGACTTTTGGTTGGATTTGCCATTCTTTCCTCCTTAAAAGGGGGGAAACGTGGTCGAAGATAAAGAGGCTGCCGCCGCCGCCACCGCCACCGCCACCGCCTAAATCAATGAACCGCCGCCGAACATTCTCCGCACATACACGGCACTGGCGGCACCAGCAAACTCCGTCAAAACATATCCGACCCATTCTCCAACATTCAGATTACCGTCTAGAAGCATGGCTAAACTGACTGCCGGATTTACAGATCCTCCACTGACACCTCCTATTAAGTAAATGACAAGTGCCAATGCAGAGCCTATAACAATGGGGTGACCTCCACTCGCCAAAATCACATATACCAAAAAAAATGTGCCCAAAAATTCCGCCAAATAGGCTCCAACTCCTACTGCCATTTCTATTATTCTTGGCTATTATTTGTTATATTGTCGTATGGGGCCGCATTCGGATCATTGTTAGGATAATAAGATGCTCCGCAGCAATTCTCCTGAACCACCTTTCCAAAAGCACGATAATTCACGGCAACATTACCTTCCTTTACAACGGCAATTTGACTAGCTGTTTGAAGTCCTGTCTGAGGATTCGTGATTAACTGTGTTCCAGCCGCCATATTTTGCCGGAACGCATACGAAATTATGCGGTCAGCACGATGTTTTGTAAGGAAACTAGAATCATAATTACGGGTTCCCATTTGGATATTTCCTATTCATACTTATTATTTTTCTTCAAATTCCCCAAAACACCATTCTCAATGGCTGCAACCATCTTCTGAGTAGTGAGAAGACGACTCGCAACACACATGGTTTCAAGTTCCTGAAGAAACAGCTTGGATGCATAGGGAATTTCGACACGACTAAAAGCGGTCGTATTGTTACAGCCGCGGCAAGTCCAAATACTATGTGTATCATTTGCAATAGCAATTAGCCCGCATTCGCGACAAACCCAACAGCCGAAACCGTCAGAGCATGTCATGAAACGCTCCCGCTGGAACTTACTGACCCCATGAGCTACGACGCAATCTCGTTCCATTTCTCCGAATCGCAAACCACCGTCCCTTGCGCGTCCCTCGGCAGGTTGACGCGTGAGCATAACCAGAGGCCCAGATGCGCGTGAATGAATCTTATCCGCAGAGCAGTGTCGCAGGCGCTGGTAATAACAAGGCCCGATAAAGATACTCGTTTCCATCATGCGCCCTGTGTAGCCGTTATAGAGAATTTCATTACCGTATGGTTCAAGTCCATATACATCTCGCAGTAGTTTTGCCATATTTTCAACAGACGCCTCGCCAAAAGGCGTCCCATCACCCATTGCTCCCGCCATACAGCCAATCTTACTGAGTAGCGTCTCCATCAGCTGAGCAATTGTCATACGTGACGGAATACAGTGCGGATTAATAATAATGTCGGGCACAATACCCGTCGCCGTCTGCGGCATGTCCTCGGGATTCAGAATCATTCCCATCGTGCCCTTTTGTCCGTGACGCGAGCTGAACTTGTCGCCAATCTCTGGAACACGGTCTTGGCGAATACGGATTTTAACGAAGGAATATCCCTCGCCGTTGCGATTCTTGTAGACTTTATCTACAAAGCCACTCTCATTATTTTTCGGCGTCTTACTAACATCACGGCACTTCTTACTACCCATTGGTAGCACGATTCCCGTTGGCACACGCAGTGGCACCACCTTTCCTATTAGGATATCATCGGGTGTTACGAAGGTATTCTCCTCAATAAAACCATCTTCCTCGAGTTTTCCGTAATTCGCATTTTTCATATGTTTTGTCTCCTCAGGCACTGGACAGCAGAATTTCTCCTCTTCTCCCGAACTCTGATTTTTCCGCTCCTCATCCTTGTATGTTCTATAGAAGATACTGCGATACCTTCCGCGTTCAAGAGCAGCTCTATTCATCATATTCGAATCCTCCTGATTATATCCTGTGTAGGTCATGATTGCAACAATTACATTCTGCCCAGCAGGCAGCTTCTGAGCTCCATAGAAACGACTCATATATGGACTCACGTGCGGAATTTCAGGATAGCATAATACGTGGGACATCGCATCAAACCTATCGCGGAAATTCAAGGCATACAGACCCATGGCCTGCTTACCCATCGCACTCTGATAGGCATTACGCGGAGATTGATTGTGGTCTGGAAAGGGAATAACGGAGGCCGACGTTCCCAGAATAATACTTGGATGAATTTCACAATGAGTGGCATTGATTCCCCCACTCTCCCTATCAAGCAATTTCGCCGTCTCCATGCAAATATATGTGCCCTCCGTTTCTCCTGCGTCCAAATATTCTATCAGAGCCCTGCCCCCTTGAGTTCGAAATAGAAGAAGTTGGTCCCAGTCCTGAATAGAATTAATTGCCTCTGCCAGAGTTCCCGTCATATCGGAAATAACTTCGCGCATGGCAGGCGCATACCATACAGGGCGTAGAATTCGTCCTGCTTCCGTCGTAAGCCATAACTCTTTATAGGAATTCTTCCAAATAATACCAGTGTGAATATGAAGAATTCCCGAGCGTTTAGCCTTTCGCAGAGCATCGACGACTTCCTGAGCATCGCCGCAGGCCAACATTCCAATCCAGCTTCCGTTCAAGAATACGCGCACATCCCTATGAAGCACATTGATGGCACACCCACGGAGAGGAATGAGTTTTCCCTGTTTTTGGATGAAATGGGCGACCGTAATGGGCGATGAGAAGATGCTCACAATGGACGTCGAGGCCATATTTTTTATTACACCTACGCCATGACCCTCTGGAGTTTCACATGGACAAATAAAACCCCATTGAGTATTGTGAAGTTTGCGAGGAGCAATCAGTTTGCCAGTTTTCTCAATAGGAGTGCTAATGCGCCGTAGATGACTGACAGTGCTAACATAATTGAGGCGATTGAGCACCTGACTGACGCCGATTTTCTGAGGACCACCGATTTTTCCAGAGCCAAAATTGCCAGTTGCTAGCGCAGAGCGTAGAGTGACATCGAGAATCGTCGATTTAATGATTTTATTAATATTATTGATATTCACAATTTCCCCCCAATTTCCAGTGGCCCGCCAACTTCCACTATGAATTTCCTTACTGAGTCCCTTTTTAATGTCTTTTACCATACGATTATTATAGGTTTTGCGGAAGAGGTCGGCCAGGAGAAATCCTGGAATATCAACGCGCTTATTGGGATAACCATCGCGGTCGTCGTTGGGAATTCGCTGACTATGAACCCATAGAACCTTGCGAGTCATGTGTGCGAGAAAACAGGCTTTTTCATAGGCCATTTCGGCGCCCCCAATTTGAGGAAATAGCTCTTCTGCCAGGATTTCCTCGGCGGCGACTGTCTTGGAGATTTTCGGAGACCATGACGTAATATGGTGTGAAATCCACAAAATAGCATCGGCGCGCTTTGTAACGGCAGCTGCTTCTGTCATGCTCTCAATGAAGATGTTCTCAAATTGCGCCGCATCTGCCTCATTGGCGGGATTTAGAATGAGATTGTAGATGTCTTTATCCGATTCAATACCAAGTGCCCTGAATAGAATAAATAGTGGAACTTCGGTTTTGATCCGTGGTAGAGTCACACGGAGACTTTTGAGACCAAGATTTTCCATAATTTTGACCGCATTTGACTTAGGCACTTGGTCGTTATCAGGCCCAATACACTTAATTTCAACGACTTCCACGTCTTTAATATTTTGACGACCATTTCTGAAAACAAACGGACGATTCTCGGACATACGCTCCATAGAAATCATCGCCCTCTCGCCTCCCTGAATGATGAAGTAGCCGCCCATGTCCTCCGCACATTCGCCGAGTTTTCCTGGTTGAACATGTCGCTGATCGGATAGAAGGCAATACTTACTTTTGAGCATAATAGGTATCTTACCAAGATGAATATTGGGGAAAAGGCGCGTGCGTGTTTCACGAATACTGCCACGCGTGTGGTCAATGAATGTGGTCGTTACTTTCACATCGACATTGAGTGGCGAGGCATACGTTAGATTTCGCAAGCGCGCGTCATTGGGCATCATGGGATAAATTGCGCCGTTGTTTTCAAAGATTGTCGGTTTACGAAAACTGATTTTTTCAAGTTCGATTGTGATTTCGTATTCGTGCTTGATAGGGATTGTGCTATGGGTATTTCCAGGGATTTCGGGAAGGGTCTGTGTATTTAGGCCTTCTGGCGGAGATGAAATGGTTCCCGTGAGAGGATTTTCCGAACTGGCGCCAGTGCCTGGGGCTGCGGCATCGTCCACATTTTTTGTAGTATCGTCAGTGATTGTATCTTGACGAATGAGGGCTTTTGCAGCTGTGGATGAAAGTCCTGTGGCCGTTGCGAGGGCTGAACGTGGCCCCTGTAGAGGAATTTCAGGAGAGCCGCCGACTTTGATGGGATTGGACATGTGAATAATTTCAGGAATGTCCACGTCCATGAATTGATTAAAGGATTCAATCTGATGACCCAAAATACCCGAGCCCTCCGCCTGACGAAAATACACGTCCAGAATGTGACGATAACTTGGGATTGTTATATTACTCATTTTCTGGTATGTATGAAGTATAGACTCTAAGGCAATTTAAAGAGAAAATATATTTACAACGAGGACCTTTCACCTATTCAATTTTTAGGGCATTGAGGCTTTATATTGGTTTTCGTGATTTTTTGACCGATGAATAATATGTCAATAGGATAATGTATTCATTAATTAGTTAAATGTCGGGCCCCGTTTCTTTGGATAAAATAAAAACCGCACCTCCAAATTCATCCTGTCAAGAAACCAAAAAAATCAGAGTAGAAGGAAATAAAGATGTATTTGGAGGTCTGCCTGGTGGAAGTGTGGCTGGTTCAAAAAGAAGCTCTTCGCGAAAACAAAAGAAATTAGTTGGAGGGGAGGCGAACATTACCAAAGTTCCGGTAAATTCTGCCAGTGCTCAGGATCCAGAGCCGACTCCAATATCGCCCCCTTCGACGGCGCCCCCAGCTGTTTCCAAAATAAATTCGAATGTAAGTTCGCAGGTTGATAAACCCCTATCTAGTGAACAAGTTGGAGGTCAAACTTCAAAACCTAAAGTAAAAGTCGTTTTGAATAAACCACGGCTATCTCATCGTGCTGTGAAACTTGTGCCGAAAAAAATTGTATCAACTCCTTTATCAACAGCGCATAAGACAAAAAAGGCTAGAAAAATTACACTAGGTGTTCCGAGTCTCAAACGGAGAATTACAATAGCTCAAAAAATTCGCACAAAAGTATCAAGCACTCCAATTGATAAATTACGCGAAGAATTAATAAATAAAGGACTTTTAAAGGCTGGTTCAAAAACTCCTGAGGATCTCATTCGACAAATTGCCGCGGATGCCCAGATACTCAGTAGAAGAGGTTTGTAAACACACTCTATTTTGTAATTCAATGTATTTGTTGTATTAACCGTCTAAAGATACAATATATTATATACTGTATACTATATACTATATATTAGATTAAATAAAAAATGAAAAATTCCAAACAGCTCGATGAGGAATACTTTAAAGGTAATATGGAGATTAAAAATGTAATTGAAGAGCATATACAATCAGGAAAAAAATTTTTTATTGGACGTATTCCAGGCGTGGAGGCACAGATATGCTATGATTTTCCACGAAAATCAATATCACAGCTCCATATGTTTCAACTCGTTCATAACGCTGGAATAAATATACAATCTATGGAGGATGTGCGGCAATATACTTTGGCAACTATGAGGGCATTTCAGCATTGTTCTCTTGTGGCAATCTGGGAACGCCAGGGTCTAGTTTATGAAAAAACAGGTAAAGCACAAGAATATCTATGCCAGATTGCGAAAAAGCCAGAGATTTTAGCACAGGCTCTTGAGCCTTTTTATTTTCTGGATAGGGGTGAAGGAAATTCCTGGATGGAATGTCTAAGAGGAAAAACCGTTGCAATTATCAGCCCATTCTCTGATACTTTTCAAGAACAGATACAAAGGGGGAATATTGACAAAATTTTCGGTCCATCGGCAAAATGGTTCAGTGGAACCCAATTCCACTTTATAAAGCCTCCATATACATTGGCTGGTAATCATGAAGGAAAAAATTGGCAGGATCATTTTTCTGAATTCAAGAATAGACTAACCACATTTTTTAAAAATCTTCCCGAAAAGCCTGCCGCAGTTTTAGTAAGTTGCGGTGGGTATGGAATGCCAGTATGTGACTTCCTATATAGCACTCTGGATCAGTCGCCCATTTATATTGGAGGCGCACTACAGCTATTTTTCGGTGTTCTTGGAAAACGCTGGGAAACAAATTCAACCATTATGAAATATGTTCGTCAAAATCCTGACGCATGGGTTCGCCCAAAAGAATCTGAAAAACCACCAAATTCCAATGTCGTAGAACGGGGATGTTATTGGTAATAGCCTGCCAGAGCCTAAAAATACCCTTCTATTATACGGTAAATGACTGCCAGAGAATACGGAGACTTTTTGAAACAATATAGGGAGAAGTATGGACCGGCAACCGCCGTCTTCATGCAAGTCGGTTCTTTTTATGAACTCTATGATTTCCAGGACCCAGCCACTGGAAAAACACTCTACAATATCACCGAAGTCGTTGATATTCTAGGGCTAAATACGTCATCGAAAACTGATTCCCAGTCGGGACATACAATTCTTACAGCAGGTCTTCCTGATTACGCGCTTCATAGATGGGCGGCTAAACTAACCCAAATGGGGTGGACAGTAGTTGTAGTAGACCAGAACAAAGAATCGTCGGGACGTGTTCGTAATCGCACGGTATCGCGCATCCTGTCCCCTGGAACTCACATTGAAACCGCCGCAACTACAGACATACCATCCATCCTTTCTATTCTTTTGAGAACGAATAATGAAACACCCAATGGAAACACACAGCCTCCGTCGTATGGAATAGCGTCCCTTGATTTGACAACGGGGCAGACAAAATCCTATAGTGCTACTTGCCAAGGCACGAAGGACACTTGGACAGCCGATAATCTCCAACAATTTACCTGTATTTTTCCGCCAAAAGAAATAATTATTCATCAATGGTGTCTACATGCCGAAACTATCCTTTCAGAGGAGCAATTTCGCAAACAGTTTTCGATACCTTATCATATCCCCATTCATGTGCGAACACTAATGAAGGAACAAATGAATACTGTTAAACGCCCCCTCTATAGAGAAGAACAACTCCGCACAATTTTTTCGATAAAAAGTCTACTTTCTCCAGCCACCATTCTTGGTCTCCGCCACGAACTCGAAGAAATTGCCCTCATTTTATTAGCCGAATATGCAGAAGAGCATATCTCGTCAAATCTGCGAAATTTCCAGAAAAATGAGGCCTGGCATCCCACTCAGAATCTCATATGCGCCAACAATGCTCTCCATCAACTCCAAATAGTTCCTCAACAACAGGCACAGGGTTTTGCGACTCATTCCGCCGTGGGTCTACAGACAACCGTCGATTCCGTTCTATCTCTATTTAGTCCAGCAATTACTCCCATGGGAAAGAGGGCTATCAGAGAGCGCATTGTTCGTCCACTTTCTGATTCAGTTCAGATTCGAACTCGTCTTGAATCAATAAAAACATATTTGAATATTTCCGTCTCTTCCGATTCTATTAAAAATCAAGTTGAAACCTATTTACGATTCATCTATGATCTACCGCGACTTCATAGGAAAATTCAGTGTGGAATTTTAGCAAAAGATGATGTTCCTAAATTGAATCAGTCCTATTCAGCCATCTCAACTCTGGTAAAAATTCTGGCAGGAATTCCGAACCTGGAGGCCAATTTTTCGGAAAAAAAATGGACGGACTTCATTGACTATTTTCATACACATTTTCCTATAAAGCTATCCTCTTCTAATGAAAATGCGGATATCAAAAATCTTTTGAGCTCGGAAGATTCCACGCCTCTTCATATAGATAATTATCCGTTAATCGGTGAGCTGGAGGAGCGTATTTGTCAAACCATTCAAAATATTATAGAGCTTCGCAATACTATAGCACAGAAACTTGCAGGTGTTTTACCTGATTCCATTCGTATAGAGGCGAGAGAGAAGGACGCGTTTGGATTGAAAACCTCGACCGTCATTGCGAAAAGTCTCGAGGCAGGTAAAAAGTCAGCTGACGCGGCGGTGACGAAACTTTCAATACATCATTTGAAAAGTGGAGCTTGGATCGATTGTTTAGAGCTCTCGCAATTTAACGGTATTTTGGTTCAATTACGAGGGAATCTTGATAGAGAATGTCGGCAAAGTATGATTAAAGCCTGCAATGAAATCGCCAGTCGATTTTTTTATGATTCAGAAAACCAGACTAATTTCACCCCATGTTTGATTTCAGCGGTCGAAAATTGGATTGAAAATCTCGATTGCACTCGATGTCTTGCGACGACTGCACAGGAGTTGGGGTGGGTGTGTCCGACGATTGAAGATTGCTCAGAAGATTCATGGCTAGATATCACTGGACTTCGTCATCCCATCGTCGAATCCACAAAAACTCGTGTTCAGTATATATCGCATGATATTTGTCTAGGCGGGCCTGGGAAAAATAATGGCTGGCTGATTTATGGCATGAATGCAAGTGGCAAATCTACTCTCATGAAAGCCGCAGGAATTGCCGTGATTTTGGCTCAAGCTGGTTCCTTTGTGCCGGCCAAAAAAATGTCACTACGGCCTTTCCGTGCCATTTTCACCAGAATTCTCAATCATGATAATATTTTCAGCGGGCTTTCGTCCTTTGCAGTTGAAATGTCGGAATTACGTGATATTTTGCGAGTAGCGGACAAAAATAGTCTTGTGCTTGGAGATGAACTCTGCGCAGGAACTGAGTCGGATAGTGCACAGGCTCTCGTCGCGGCAGGGATTGAATGGCTCGGAAAAATGAAGGCAAAATTCCTATTTGCCACTCATTTACATGATATTCCAAAATTAATTGACTTGCCAAAACTGGGTGTGTCTGTCTGGCATATTCATGTGCATTATGATCCAGCAACCAAGCGCCTAATTTATGAGCGCCAACTACGACCTGGTTCAGGCTCATCCCTATATGGTCTTGAAGTCGCTCGTGCGATGGATTTGCCATTCGAATTCATTGAATCTGCCAGTCGCAATCGTAGGAAACTTCTCGGAGAATTTCGGCGTTCCGAAGCATCACATACTACTTGGAACAGCGACATTGTCAAGCAATCATGTGAGATTTGTGGAACCCCTGGTAAAGAAATATACTTAGAAGTCCACCACATTCGCCCTCGTTTTCAGGCAGACAAAACAGGGCATTTTTCGGACGGTGAAGACATGAATCATCCGCGAAACTTAATAGTGCTGTGTGATGACTGTCATAATAAGCAACATTCGCCCAAATCTAACTCCTTGTCAGAAACGAACTCCGAAAATTCTATTGAAAATGAAGCTAGGGCAGCAACGATGACGCCCACGAACCACACGATCATATCCTCTATTCAGCAAACATCGGATGGTCCAGTGAGAAATTGGAGCACAAGCACAAATATAGTCCAATCGGAATCAAAACAGCAAAAATGGTCGGACGAAGAAATTCAAATTATTCGGCAGACATTACTCAAATATCCAAAAGTAGGCTTAAAACAAGTTCGGTTCATATTGAAAAATGAAAATGAAATTGAAATCAGTGAATCCACTCTACGCAAATATCGTAGTAACTGAATTAATCTCCGCGGCGACGACGGGTGCGCTGTCCCGACGCCGCAACAGGTGCAGGAGCAGGGGCTGTGGCAACGTCCTCATCGGTTTCAAAGTCATCGTCCACTACGGAGTTGGCTGAAGCAGTCGTAGTCGGCACAGGAACTGATGCTGAGGAACCCGCGTTCACATTTGTGAATGTCGGTGCTGTAAAATTACCCTGCTGTGCCAGGGATGTCAAGGCACTCTGTAACTGATTCACCTGAGAACTCAGCACACTTACGGATGAACGATTTCCAGCAACAACTTTGTTCAGGTTACGTAATTCATTTTTCAAATTAACAAGCTCGACATTGAAACTATCCACGAGCTTCCGGAGTTCGGCAACAGATGTTCTTAGATTGCCGAGTTCAGCACGCACAGGATTTCCGAGCTGATAATTTAAACCGGCGCTATATAAAACAGACGTCATTTCTAGTTGTGCGGTATGGTTAAATTATAACAAAAATTACGCACTAGAAAAATTGATTATGAGTTCGATAAAATAGCTTAATAGAGTATAGTTATCATATATTATTTAGAAGAATATCATACAATGTTAATTCCAGTGCGTTGTATGAACTGCGGCAAGATGTTGGCTGATAAGTATGACTATTATTTAAGAGAAGTTCAGAGACTAAGTCGAGATAATTCTACTGCAAATTCGACGTCTCAGGGAATCTATATTGATGGAACTGATGTTCCGAATACCCCTCAAAAAGCTGTCCTCGATAAATTACTTCTTACTCGCTATTGTTGTCGTAAGCATTTTCTTACACATATCGATCTAATTAATAGAATTTAGTCGAATTATGAACAGAATTATGAATAAAGAGTGTGGATATGTTAGTTATATGAAATAATGATATTAAGAAATAGGTAAAGCAAAGAATAATGAATTTTTTTTATCCGTCCTTGCTTGTTTTTGTAATTTCACTAGTTATTCTGTATAGTGTCATTCCTCGTTTTACACCTTTAATCATGTTAATCCTTGCAGCCGGTCTGCTCGCCTTTGGAATTTATCACCATTATTCTATATTCAAGAATGAATACATGAAGACAACTTGGACGGATGGTCTAAAGATGTATGCTCCGGCTATCATGATTGGCTTTGTCATCATATTAATTTTTTACGGAATATTTGCCTTCTTTGCGCGTGGAGCTGTCCCTGTTCCTATAAGTCCCGAGATTCCCTCTCTATCCGCTTCTTTAACACCCCCTAGCCCTAATATGAATTTGACGAAAAATGCGACGAAAAATGTGACCTCCGCAGCCATTGGGTCACCTGTCACTGCTGCAGTTAATACTGTAACAAATATTGCCAATACAATTGGTTCAGGAATATCTCGGGCTACAACGGGAGCAGCAAATGCAGTAACAAATTTTGTAAATAATGTATCCGGTAATAGAAAAAATACTAGAACTATACTGTAAATTTCTAAATTTATCAAAAATATCCTGTAAAATTAGATGATATCTTCAAGAGGAGGACGCACTCGTAAATCGCATAAGTCCGACAAAACCGATAAGGAAAAAGGAATTTTTACAATACCCGAGTTGAGAATTTCTTTTGAGCATATTGAAGATATGACCGCAGATTTGATAAAGAAAAAGGTTCCTGATAATGAAATTATTACACAACTTGTCGAAGAATGGCAAAAAACATTCTACAGAAAACTGGACAAAGATTCCGCCAAGGCCTACATAGAATATGTGCGGGAAGAAGTAAGAATGGGACGGCGTGGTCGCAAAGTTTCATCGCGCACTGATACTCGTAAAAATCGAAGACAGAATGGTGGTGGAGCACAAGATGCCACATCTCCTTCTATGTCGCTCTTAGGTGCACCACTAGACTATGTGACTCGTGCGGGTATCTACCCACCTGCAGGAGATATACCACCGAATGCGTACGGCAAAACATGGGCATATGTGGACAATAACTTTAATGTCGCTGTCCCAGAGCAGGGCTACAAAGTCGACCAACTTCCTTTTTCCGAGCCACGACTATATCCTACGGCACCTGAACAGTCGGGAAAAATTGGCCTTTCAGGTGGACGGCGGCGACGTTCATTGCGTATTTCACGCAAGAAAACCAGAGCTTCTCGCCGTCAAAAAGGCGGAGCACCCAGTTGGTTCCCCCAGCCTCTAATAGGCTCCCCTCTTCCGCGTGCTTTTGAAAGTTCGGCGCCGCCGTCTCTACAATATACAGCGATGAGAGCATTCAGTGGACAGCCTACGCAAAACTTATCACCAGACCCTTCCCAAAATAACCTCAAATATTTAATGGGACCTCGCGCCGAAATCCCCTATTTGGAAGTTTCCAAAATACCCATTAATTTAAAGCAGGATATCCGTGTGAATTAATATATTTTGTTTATTACATTTATTAATTAAATGAATCTGAACACTCCAACTACACCGATTTTATTACTGTTTCTTGGTATTATTATCAAAATTTATGATGATAGTGTTGATAATAATTTGGAAGCGTTTACGCCATTCAAAGAGTATTTTAAAGCGGCTATTTACATCTTCTCCTATTTAGCTCTTATAGGTGATTTACAATTATCAGTATTGATATCGATAGCCTTCGCTGGGGCTCCTCAAAAAGATTTGGCCGACGATAATTTCTGGCATCCTCTTGGACTTATGACACTATGTATATTATTTTACAATCTTTTCTATTCAGAATTTAACGTAACATTATTTAGTCTCCTCGTTTTTGTTGTTTTTGGAACTTTGGTATATGGAGAATCAAGATTTATTACGGAAGAATATAGTTGGAGAAAATTATTCATGAGAATGGCTTTATTACCAATAATTTATGTGATATATAATTGGATAGATAATGAAAGTATTCGCAAGGGACTTTTGGTTGGCAGTGGCTACCTATTAGCATCAATTGTAATGATGTCAACTCTTCATTGGAAACAATTGTCAAAATCGAATATCTCAACGACGGAACAATATTCGAAATAATATAGGGAAAATCAAATAGTATAAAAATTTTGATTTTGTTCGGATTCAGATTCGGAACCAGGATAGAACTTAATAGCGGATTCTTCTAAGATTGAATAGATAATGTCGGTAAGTGCCTCCGCCGCTGCAGTAGCAGATCCGAGATTGGGTCTGGCGGGAAACATGGAACTGGCCGCCGTGCGGGAAGAATCTCTCCGCGCAGATGCTGCGGAGCGTGCGAATGCAGCGGCTGCATTCGCCTCCGAGCTAACGAAAGATTCTGCCAGGACTCTTGCCAGGTCTCTTCTAGACCGATATTTCCGCACTGTATCCTATCCATATACTCGTCATCATATAGATTCATTCGACCAGTTTTTATCAAAAGATCTGCCAGCAATCCTTAAGAATAAATCTCCACTTCTTCTACTCAAGGACCTCATAGATGAAAAGACAAATACCTATGCCTATCGAGTCGAGATATACGTAGGAGGTCTAGATGGAACGAAGATCGAAATCGGTGCTCCAACGGTCAGTCTCCAGAACACCCAGGAAGTTCGCCTTCTATTTCCGAACGAAGCCCGTCTGCGAAATCTGACTTACGCGTCGATGGTCTATGTTGACATTGATATTAAACTCGTGTATACTGAACGGACTCCCGATGGAAAACTTAGTTCGCAGGATATTCCTATTGAGTCATTCCGCAATTTTCCCCTTTTTAAAATCCCCATTATGCTCCATAGCAGATACTGTGTTCTCAATGGAAAAAACAAGGAATTTCTACGGCAAGCTGGCGAATGTCCATATGATAATGGCGGTTATTTTATTATTGAGGGAGCTGAAAAGGTCCTTATAACTCGCCAAGAGGCGGCCTTCAATACACTCTATATAGCCAATCAAGAACGCGACATGACAATACAGACATTTGCCTCAATAACATGTCTGTCTCCTGAGACTCGCGTCGTCAAACGTGTAGCCTTTGCGCTCATGCGGAAAAGCCAGACCATCGAAGTTACGCTGCCGTTCGTTCGCAAGGCCATTCCACTCTTCGTCCTTTTTCGCGCACTAGGATTTCAATCCGATGAGGAGATTTTGCGTATTATTTTCCCCGATTTCGATTCTTTTGAGGCCAAACTTTTGATGGAAAAACTCATTCCTAGTATACTGGATGCGCGGCCATTTGTGAATACAAATCTAGCTGTTCAATATATTAAAACACTCACCAAGGGATTCGGCGTAGAGCACGTAATAGATATTCTTCGCAATCAATTCTTTATTCATATGGAGCCTAATCCAGCAAATCAGGCGGTCTTTCTTGGTGACTGTGTTAGGAAGATTCTTCGTGTTGCCGAGGGGATTGACCGTCCTACGAATCGCGATGATACGCGAAATCAGAGATGTCTTGTCAGTGGTTTCCTGGTTCAAACCCTGTTCAGTGATGTGTATAAACTCTGGCTAAAATCCATTAATCTGGCAATTGGGCGTGAGTTCGAAAATCATCGCAGTCTTTATAGCAAACGCAATTTTGCGAATATTTTCTCAGCAGGAAATGGTACAAATATTTTCCGTCAGGGCTACATAACGGATGGAATTTCGCGCGGCTTTAAAGGAAAATGGGGATCGGGACTCGGTGAAGAAAAAACAGGCGTGCTTCAGGCACTCTCCCGTCTCAGTTACTGTGATTTCATGAGCCACTGCCGTCGTGTTATTCTGGACTTTGATACGTCCATGAAACTCACGGGTCCTCGACATTTAGCTCCCAGTCAATATGGCTATTTTTGCACCAGTGAAACTCCCACGGGTGGGTCCATTGGAATAACTAAAAATCTCAGTATTTTGACGGCGATTTCCACGGCATCAGAGAAACAGGCCTTCATAAATTGGCTACGCAGTCCATCGGCATCCGTTTTTCCGCCCGAAATACTAACGGATACTCTCCGTGCCACATATGTGCCAGTATATATAAATGGCGGCATGTTCGGTTATACTCAAAATCCCGTTCTTCTCGTTCGAGTCCTTAAAACATTCAAAAGAACTGGCTGTCTCCCCTATTCAGTCAGCGTTTCATTTTCTATTCGCGACCGAATAGTGTATATCTTTCTGGACGAGGGCCGTCCTATGAGACCCCTGGTTGTTCTTGATAGGGATGAAGGGGTGGGTGAGTTGAATGCCAGTAAGAATAGGAAAAATAGATTGGCGGTGGCTGCGTCATCCGCGGACTTCGTCCCTAAAATGCCCCTGGCAAGAATGAAGACCCTGGTGACTTGGCGAGATCTCGTTTTCGGATCTTTCCCAGGGCGCTCCCAGGTCGGTCTAGACTCCACGGATTTTCACGATCCTCTGGCGGGACGGACTCCTCCCGCTTCCCTGGTAGACTATTTGACATATTTGGAACCAGTTCGAGGAGTCATAGAATACGTGGACCCCTACGAGCAGAATGAATGTTTTATTGCAAATTACCCAGATCATATTATACCACAGACGACTCACGTGGAAGTTCATCCTAGCACAATTACAGGCCTGATGACGTCGCTCATTCCTTTTCCGAATCATAATCAGTCTCCCAGAAACCAACTTTCATGTTCCCAGTCTAAACAAGGACTTTCATATTATGCCACGAATTTTAAGAACCGTTTTGACAACACGGCGCATGTTCTTTGCTATGGCGAAGCACCTCTTGTGAGAACACTTTACATGAATTATTTGGGTGAGGGACAAATGCCTTATGGCTCCAATTGTGTTCTCGCTATTATGTGTTGGACTGGCTACAATCAGGAGGACAATCTTGTGATAAATGGCGACGCAATTGCGCGTGGACTTTTCCATAATATAACCTACCGTTCCTATGAAGCCTTTGAGGAGGATGATGATAAGACGAAGGCCATGACTCGTTTTGGTAATCCTGGTCTTGTTGGAGAATGGAAGGATTTGAGACCTGGACTTGATTATTCAAAGTTGGACAATCGCGGAATTGTGCGAGTTGGTGAATATGTCGATGAGAGCACTGTGATAGTTGGGGCCTATACAAAATCGGAAACTGGTATTGCCAGAGATTCATCGGTGACTCCACAGGTATGGACACGTGGACGTGTGGAGGATGTCGTTGTGACTGTGAATAATCAAGGATTGAGACTGGTGAAGATCCGAGTAGTTCAGAATCGGACACCCGAATTAGGGGATAAATTTTCCAATCGTCATGGCCAAAAAGGAACCATCGGTGCCATTTTACGTGGTCATGACCTTCCGCGAACACGTGACGGAATTGTTCCAGACCTCATTATGAATCCTCATGCAATCCCGAGTCGCATGACGATTGCGCAGAATATTGAACAGTTAGTGGGTAAGGCTGCGCCACTCTATGGAGCAGTAGCGGACGGAACGGCGTTTATGAACGATGGCAGTCCAGAGGAGGCCATCGGCAAAGCCCTGGAAGCGGCAGGATATGAGAGATATGGTAATGAATTACTATATAACGGGGCAACGGGAGAGCAGATTCAGGCTGCCATCTTCATCGGGCCCATTTATGGAATGCGTCTGAAGCACATGGTTGAGGACAAATGGCAGGCGCGTTCCGAGGGCCGTCGTGAACAACGCACGCATCAGCCGACGGGAGGCCGTGGAAATCAGGGAGGTCTCAAGATAGGTGAGCAAGAACGTGATGCGCTTGTTGGCCACAGTGTTGCGAGATTTTTACGTGAATCCTTTATGAAGCGTTCAGATGGAACAACAATGATTTTATGTGCGAGTTGTGGGACTATCCCTATTTACAATCCCAAATTACAAATAGCCATCTGTCCTCTATGTGATGGCCCAGTGAAATTCGCAGGTAGTTCCACCGATAATTTGGAGATTTTACCGCCGATCGGTCGTGCCAGATGTCAAGTTGTGAAGGCAGAGCTGCCATATGCGACGAAGTTATTAGGGGACGAATTATCGACTTTTTTGAACATGGGAATGCGCGTTTTGACTACAAAGGATGTTCAGCAGTTCCGCGACTTGACTGTTAGGAAACAAAGTGGGGAGACGACGGAAGGAGTGGAGGCTGGGGAGGGAGAGGCCGCGGTTGTTGAATTACGGCCTCTGATTCTGAAGGACACCGTTGTTCCTGAGTTTATGAAGGAGCCAGAGGCGACGAAAGTGACATTCGAACAATTACAAGCACTTGGTGCTCAGACCGCAACAATCGTTGCACGTGCCGAAACGGAGTCGGGAAATGATATAATCCTAGACGAAGAAGCTGCGGTGGAAAGTTTACCTGTGGCGCAGCAACTTCCTCAGGTAGTCAATGTAGTGATTGGGGCGCAGCCCCAGGCCCTTCAAACTATGGCGCAGCCTCCGCAACAACTGCCGATTGTAGCACAATCCCAGGAAATCCAGAATATTCCTATTCAGTTCGAACCAGTTGTATCGGCACCCCAGGCACCCCAGGCACCCCAGGCGGTAATATTACCCAGCCCTCTGCCAACTCAACAGGGAGGATATGCTCCACAGACAATCGTAGTAGATACTTCTCCAATGGTCATGATGCAACCGACAGTGCCGCAGCCGCCCCAGTCATTCCAGTCCCAGCCTCAACAAAGGCGTCTTCGTTTTGCCCCCTCTTCAGCATCTCAACCAAGATTTCGCCAAAATATTCCTCAAGAAGGGGGAATGATTATTGATGATCCAGAGTACAGACCACCGTCCAATTCTACGCCAAGAGTCATGGTTCGTAAAATTGAATAAAATGATTCCCAGCGGTATTTTGAAAGGATATAAACATAGATAATTATTTAGTTTAGATTAAAAAGTAAAAAGTAGAATGAAGGGAGATTTTGAATATATTGATGCTCTCGTCAGGAGCCTCAATACAATCAAAGAAATGCTTGAATTTCGCGGCTTCAATACGGAATCCATGCCCAAGTTTTCCCCGGTCGAAATACGTTCCGCCGTGTCGACGGAAGATGCAACGCTGAATTTTCAACTCAAACACCGAGAGGAACCGACATACACGGCAGACGTCCGTTTTGGCCGTGTAACACGCAATTCATTTCCATCCATTTTAACAGAAATTCTAGAACTCGGTGAAGATAAACGCGATATTGTATTTATTATCCCCGAAAAAGTCGCCGTCTATCATCACATTTTCGCCAAAAAGGTTTGGATGGAAACTAAGAAATTAATCAGTTTCTTCACACCATCCTATATAGTAATTAACCCTCTTACCCATGTGCTCGTCCCGAAGCATAAGATAGTAAAGCCAGAGGCGGCCCAGGCACTACTCAAAAATATTCATGCTCTCAAGCGCCAATTGCCTGTTCTGGCCTTTCATGAAGATCCCATAGGGCGATTTATTGGTGCAAAACCAGGTGATATTATTCATATTCAGCGCCCCAGTCCAAGTGCTGGAGTATATGATATTTATCGTGTGTGCGCATAATTTATACCATATCGACAGGGAGAACTGCTACTGAATGAGTGTATGGCAGGAGAAAACAGCAGATATTCAGAAAAAAATAAAGGCGATTTATAACGATCCGCAGGCACGATTCGGAATTGTAATAGGTAATTGGATAGCAAAGACTAGTTTGGAGAATCTCATAACTTCAGGTGGTCTTAAAAATCCAACGGAAAGTGAAAATAAAATTAAACAAATGAATATGATTATTCAAGATATTGAAAATAATATCATAACACCATTATCGAGACACCTTAGAGAATCAACAAAGACCCTTGATATATCATCTCTATTAGGTAAAACGGGTCAATTGCAGCAAGAAATCGTTCAACTTCGAGACCAGATGAAATTAGTAAAGGAGGATGCAGAGAATCAGATAGCACGGGATTCAGTCCTCCGGAATGCAGAAGGTTCCGTTTCAAAACACCAAATTTTTTTATTCGGCCGTCCTATACGGCAGAATTCAATTCCCTATTTATGGATGGCAGCGTCTCTATTTTTCTTTCTGGGATTTGCAGCTATTATGTTAATGGCGCCTCGAACTGGAGAGACGAATATATTTGGTTTTGGTTCGGCTTTAGGAAAAGCAACGAATTCTATTTCCAGTTATATAAAAACTGATTCATACGGTCCAAGTATTGGTGAACAATTTACCGCAATATTTGGTAATTACTATGTTATTGGACTTACTATATTCAGTTTAACTGTAGTAATCGCGGTGCTAATTTTAAAGATTATGGGAAAATTGGGTTGATAGTATTCATGTGAAATTTCTAACTGAAATTAGAATGACTGACGCGGGCAGTTCTTTATTCTGTAATTCAATAAATTCAGAACTTAGTGCATTCACGGATGACAATTTAATGGATAAGTTCGGATCGAAAGATGGTAAGAAAGGTCTTTTAAATGAATTTGATTCAACACCTAATGACCCTAATAGAGATTCTAATGGAATGTTGAAACAAGCATTTCTTAAAGAATATGTTGAAAAGCTCCAATCTTCAGATATTAAAATAATTCCCAAACCTCCAGATAAATCATCTAAAGAGACTGTTCCAGAATATATGCAAGAGGATGAATATTTATTGCAAATTATTAAAGAAGAGTATTGTTATTATGAAAGCCGATATTTCTATGCTCTGGACCGTCTAATTACATCTTTAAAAGATGGGTTCTTGCAAAATGATGCAAACAAGCGTAAAATGGTTGAAAAAACACTTAATAATACACGTCTTCTCAATTTACGTCTAAATGATTTACTACAAATTGCAAATTACGCAACAAAATTCCGTCTAACTCAATCACAAAATTACAATAATACAATAAATAATTTAAATACTACAATGGAACAACGCTCTGCTAAAATTAGAGCACAATCTGATATACTGAATAACGAAAATGCTACTGCTATTCTTCACAAAGAGATGGTAAAATATACGGAGGAAAAAAATAGAGCTAATTCTAATTTACTTAGTTTATATAGTTTTTTAAATATTTTTGCCCTTGGAATGCTTGTATATATTTATCGTTCAACGTAAATTAAATATTTTATCTCTATAAAGTGTTGTTATTAATTGTGTACTATAAATTAAATCAACAGGTATCTTGAGATACGTGTTGATTATAATAAAATGGAAGAGTTATTGAATCTCAAAAGTAAATTTTAGTTATATTTGTTAGGGAAAACGAGTCAAAATGGATGAGACTCAACTAAAAAGTTTAATTTCACAAACTGAGAACTCTCAGGGTTTGGAAATGGCAGAAGCCATACGTCTTTTACAATCAGGAGACACAGCTACTTTAACAAATTATTTAGAGGATGCTCAAAAGAATATTAAAAATGAAATAACCCGTTCAAAGTCTGATATGTTTCAAAAAGTATACGGAGATTTGGAACGCGCATCTTCTACGGAGAGAGCAATTCTTTATTATAAACTTCGCAATCAGGATGTTGATAATTTGCAAAATCAGCTATATCAACGAATGAAAGGTCAATCTGATGCTGTTGTTTTGGATAAGGATTTAGCACTACGTCAGTATCAAATTAATCAGTGGTCAAGTGATGATAAACTCGATACTCTTTTTGTATATCAATGGTCATTTTTAGTTTTTTGTCTGGGTGTGGTTCTTATGTATTTGGTGCGTACTGGATTTGTATCAGCAGGTTTTGCCTGGTCTACATTGATAATTTTATTAATAATAATTGGTCTAATTACGGTTAATCGTTCGCAATATACTAAGAACCTACGTGATCAGCGTGAATGGAACCGCCGTCGTTTCCCGCGCTACAAGGAGTTGCCAACACCACCATGCCCGAATTCATTAGATGGTTTGACTGCTAGTTATAATGAATTGAAGAAATATACAAATAATGCACAAGCAAATGCGTCAAATTATGCACAAACAGTTGGGCCCGCTCTTTCAAGAGCAGGGTAAGAATTAATGTGATAAGAATATAGTATATGCAAATAGAAATTATATATTTTAGACTGAAAAATATTTTTAAATGTTCGTCAGTCTAAAACAAGATATAATTATAATACCTTGTTTTACGATAACTGAATAGGAAGAATGGGTCAAACTTTATCGAGTGACCCAAATCGAAGAAGATTAATGAGTTCCCAGTGTCGGGCCGATCCGAACAAAGTGACTGATACCATACAAAATATTGATAAATGTCTTACGGAATCAGAAGTGCAATCAATTCAAAATACATCAGAACTAGCGACAGATTTTGTTTCGAAAATACAAAAATATAAGGCTATTATTGATGATATAAATGTAACTGGAGAACAAATATTTGGTCAGGCAGCATCATCTTCGCAATTGAAAAGCGTTGAAGAGCGCAATCGTAGTTTGGAAAAAGAACGAGATGAACTACGGGAAAAAATTAAAAATTACAAAGGAATCGCTGAGACTAATGCTCGGGATTTTCAGGATATTAAAGAACAGACTTCTGAAGTTTATCCCACAAAAGTATTAAATGTTTTGGAGGATTATTCACTGGCTGTTTTGTTGGCTTCGCTTGGGTTTTTTTGTATCGTTTTCTTCTTCTTTTATGTGCGTATGACTGGATTTGGATTTCAGAATATATTATTTGGTATTTTTCTGGTTCTAATTATATTTGGCGTTACTCTGTCATTTTTATTTTTTATGTTATAATTTTGGCGGCGGAGGCGGCAGCGGCAGATGGCGGCGGTCTTGAAGATATTTTTACCTTTGTGCCCTTTGGAACAGTAGCACCAGTTACTGGCGTTGATGCCATCTTTATAGGGGTAGCCGCAGGTGCCGCAGCAGAAGCCGCCGCAGGTGCCGCAGCAGAAGCC
>Ga0214923_10001261_pt1 | contig 36369 bp, 19 predicted proteins | sample LL1510_MetaG_FD_177993 | JGI IMG/M metagenome (GOLD analysis project Ga0214923, IMG submission 177993) | Freshwater microbial communities from Lake Lanier, Atlanta, Georgia, United States - LL-1510 | ecosystem: Environmental > Aquatic > Freshwater > Lake | place: USA: Georgia | collected...
AACACAAAATGCTGGTTTGGCAGCAGGTGGTGGAACATCAAACTCAGTTTTTATTAGTCCAACAGAAGAATATGATGGAACATCTTGGACATCAACAACCAATATTCCAATAAATAGTAGAGGTTTGGCTGGTGCTGGAACACAAAATGCCACAATTTCAATAGGTGGTGGTACTACTGTTAATCCATTATTTTCTGCTAAAAATTCTAATGTTTTTGAATATAATGGTTCATCTTGGACAATAGGGAATCAGTTAATAACTGCAAGGACATTTGCTGCTGCTGAAGGAAGTCAATCAACTGGGTTAGTTACTGGTGGTGAAGGTGTTGTTAGACTTTCAAGTACTGAATTATATACCAAAACATTAACAACTGTTGACCGTAGTGTAGATTCATCTTATGTTACAGCACAATACCCAGATAGACCTTATATCTCACAAACAGGAATGTGTATTTGGTTTGATTCTATCAATAGAAGACCTATGGTATCTTATATGGGATTTAGTGGAACAGGTGCTTGGTCTGCAGGGGGTGCATTGATAACAGCAAGAAATTATTTTTCAGGAACAGGAACACAGAATGTAGGACTTGTGACAGGAGGTTGGACAAATGTTAATGTAACTTGTACTGAAGAATATGATGGTACATCTTGGTCAGCAGGAGGGGCATTAATAACAGCAAGAAGACATATAGGAGTATTAGGAACACAAAATGAAGGACTTGCTTCTGCTGGTTATTCAAATGTTAATGTAACTTGTACCGAAGAATACAACGGCACCTCTTGGTCAGCAGGTGGGGCATTAATTACAGGAAGGAGTGCATTAGCAGGATTAGGTACACAAAATGTGGGACTTGTAGCAGGAGGTTATACAAATGCAATAGCATCTTGTACAGAAGAATATAATGGTACAAGTTGGTCAGTAGGGGGTGCAATTATAACAGCAAGATATTATTTAGCAGGAGCAGGAACACAAAATGCAGGTCTTGTGGCAGGAGGTTATACAAATGTAAATTTAACTTGTACTGAAGAATACGATGGCATCTCTTGGTCAGCAGGAGGGACACTGGCAGTTGCAAGAAGATTTTTAGCAGGAGCAGGAACACAAAATGCAGGTCTTGCAGTAGGAGGTTATATAAATGCAGCAGCATCTTGTACTGAAGAATATAACGGCGCCTCTTGGTCAGCAGGGGGTGCATTAATAACGGCAAGATTTGGATTAGCAGGAGCAGGTACACAAAATGCAGGACTTGTAGCGGGAGGAGCAAATCCTTCATTTGTCTTATGTACCGAAGAATACAACAAATCTTTATCAATATTTGATTGTTTGCTATAAAATTTAAATAAAAAACTATTTATATAATAAAATAATAATATGCCAACTAGAGTTAATTTTGGGTCTCAAATTAAATTAAGTCCAATTGAGGGTGCTTGTAAATTTGCAACAACAACAAATATATCTTTTTCAGGTATATCAACCATAGATGGATTTAGTTTAACAACAAACGACAGGATATTAGTTTGGCAACAATCATTACCAGAAGAAAATGGTATATATATTGTATCTGGTGATACAAATTTGGTTAGAGCACACGGTGCAAAATTAGCAACTGATTTTAAAATAGGTCAACAAGTTTTTGTATATTCTGGTTTAACAAATGGTGAAAAACTATTCTATTTAAAGACAAATGTTACAACAATTGGAACAAGCCCAATTGTTTATGATGTGTTTGCAGGACTTAGTGGTTCGTCTGGAACAAGCGGTAGTAGTGGAACAAGCGCAACATCAGGTAGTTCTGGAACAAGTGGTGGAACTGGTAGTTCAGGGGCAAGTGGTTCGTCTGGAACAAGCGGTAGTAGTGGAACAAGCGCAACATCAGGTAGTTCTGGAACAAGTGGTGGAACTGGTAGTTCAGGGGCAAGTGGTTCATCTGGCACAAGTGGAACGGATGGTACAAGTGGAAGTTCTGGCACAAGTGGAACGGATGGTACAAGTGGAAGTTCTGGCACAAGCGGGACAGATGGTACAAGTGGAAGTTCTGGTACAAGCGGGACAGATGGTACAAGTGGAAGTTCTGGTACAAGTGGAAGTTCTGGTACGAGCGGGACAGATGGTACAAGTGGAACATCTGGCTCTGCTGGAAGTTCTGGAACAAGTGGAACAAGTGGAACATCTGGCTCTGCTGGTAGTTCTGGTACAAGTGGTGACCCACTTGCAGAAATTTTATTAAGTGGCAACCAAAATGGAGTTAATTTAATATATTCAGCATCCACAACAATTAATGAAACAAATCATTTATTTTTCATAAATGGTATTTTAATGAATTATAATAATGATTATACCATTAGTGGAGATACAATAACTTTAAATAGTGGAATGTTAGCACCAACAAGTACAGATGTGTTGAAACTATACAATAGTGTTGTATTTGTTAGTGGTACATCTGGAACAAGTGGTGTTGATTCAACATCTGGAACAAGTGGAACATCAAGTACAAGTGGTTCTTCTGGAACTAGTGCATCATCTGGAACAAGTGGTGGTACTGGTAGTTCAGGTGCAAGTGGTTCTAGTGGTACATCAGGAACAAGCGGTGCAACTGGAGCAAGTGGTTCTTCTGGAACAAGTGGTTCAAATGCTGGAATAACATCATATACAAATCCAGCAGATAATAGGGTAATAACATCAGTATCATCTACATCAATAAATGCAGAATCAAATTTAACTTTTGATGGGTCAACATTAGTAGTTTCATCAACAGCAGGGGTTGTTGTTCCTATTGGGACAAAAGAACAAAGACCAATAAGTCCAACTTTGGGGATGATTAGATATAATACTACAATATTAGCACTTGAAGTATATACTTCATTAGGTTGGGAAAAAATAAGCAGTTCAATTCCACCTGTTTTAGTTGATTTTCTTGTTATTGCTGGTGGTGGAGGTGGTGGTGCTACACATGGTGGTGGTGGAGGTGCAGGTGGTTATCGTACATCTGTTGGTACTTCAGGAGGTGGAGCATCAGCTGAATCACAATTATCATTAACTCCTGGGGTTAATTATTCATTAATTGTTGGTTCTGGTGGGGGTTCAGGTGGACAAGGAAGTAATTCAACATTTAGTAGTATAGTATCAAATGGCGGAGGAATTGGTCAAACATTTGGTCAAGGGGTAAATGGTGGTAGTGGTGGTGGTGCTGGTTCTGTTGGTGGTACAAATTATTCTGGTGGTTTAGGTACAGCAAATCAAGGATATGCTGGTGGTAGTAGCACTGGCAGTGCAAACTATGGTTCTGGTGGTGGAGGTGGTGCTGGTGGTGTTGGTGCTAATGGTACAACTACTACTGGTGGTAATGGGGGTGTTGGGTTATCATCAAGTATAAGTGGCACAGCAGTATTTAGGGCTGGTGGTGGTGGTGCTGGTTCATATCAAGGTGGTGGTATTGGTGGTAATGGTGGTGGTGGTTCTGCTGCATCTCCAGTAGGTGGGTCAGGTACTGCTAATACTGGTGGTGGTGGTGGTGCTAAAAATTTAGCAGGTAGTGGTACAGGTGGTTCTGGTGGTTCAGGTGTTATAATAATTAAAATACCAGAAGTAAATTTGGCAACATTTAGTGCTGGTGTTGTTCAAACAAACACAACATCAGGTGGATTTAAAATTTATACAATAACTGCTGCTGGTGCAACAGATACAGTCACATTTAGTTAAAAATTAAAAATATGGCACATTACGTTATTTTAAATGAAAATAATATTGTTATAAATGCTCATGTTGGTAGAGATGAGGATGATATTGTTTTAGATACAAATGGATTTCCTATTAATTGGGAAGTTTATTATGGTGCAAAAAGAACATCCTACAATACAAGAGGTGGCATTCATTACAATCCAATAACAAATCAACCAAGTGAGGATCAATCAAAAGCATTCAGAAAAAATTATGCTGGAATTGGTTATACATATGATGAACAAAGGGATGCTTTCATCCCACCAAAACCATATCCAAGCTGGGTTTTAAATGAAACAACATGTTTATGGGATTCACCAATACCATATCCAAATGATGGAAATATTTATAGATGGGATGAAGAAACTTTATCTTGGGTTATTTATGATATATAAAATTTTTAATTTATAATAGTATGTCAAGATTAAATATATATGGGCAGGGAATTTCTACAACAAAGAAAAAACCATGCATTGTTGCAACAACAGGAAATATAACATTATCTGGTGTAACAACGCCAACAATAATTGATGGTGTTAATATTTCAGTTGGAAATAGGATATTGGTTTGGCAACAAAATTCACCACAAGAAAATGGAATATATAGATTAAAAACTACACAATTATTATTAAGGGATTATGATTTTATTATAAATGATGATGTATATGGTGGTGTTGAGGTTTTGGTTTTATCTGGTGCAACATATTCTGGTAAGACATTTTATTTAACAACAAGTGGTGATGTTACAATTGGTAGCAGTTTATTATCATTTAATGTACTTGCTGGTCAAAATGGGACATCAGGTTCATCTGGCACAAGTGGTTCATCTGGAACAAGTGGTTCAAATGCTGGAATAACATCATATACAAATCCAGCAGATAATAGGGTAATAACATCAGTATCTTCAACAACCATAAATGCAGAAGCAAATCTAACGTTTGATGGTAGTGTTTTAACTGTTACAGGAACAATAACAGAGACTTCTTCAGAAAAAGTAAAAGAAAATATAGAACAAATTACTAATCCTTTAGATATTGTAAAAAAATTAAGAGGAGTAGAATATAATAAAATAGGTAATTCTATAAAAGAAATTGGGTTAATTGCCGAGGAGGTGGATAAGATACTACCACAAGTTGTGATAAAAGATTATGAGGGTAATCCATCATCTGTTTCATATTCAAGGATAACTGCAATCTTGATTGAAGCAATAAAAATACAAGATAAACAAATTGAAATTTTAAGAAAAAGGATTGATGATTTAGAAAAATAAACTATTTTTAAAATAAAATCAAATGAAAAAGTATTATCAAGTTGAAAACTATGGTCATGGGTTTATTACTCATCAAGAGAATGAAACAGCACATATTGCAGGTTTCCCCGGAAATATCTGGGTAACTGAAAACGCATCCTGGGCACAAAGGGTTAATGCGTTAGAAAAAACTAAAGAAGAGGCACAAGCTATTGTTGATGCAGCAGTTGCTTCTTCATATGTGCCACCTAATAGTACAACACCACCACCAATAGTTTTACCTTAAAAAAAACAAAAAATGAGTAAAGAATTAAAAATTACAGAAGATTTAAAAGAGATTGTAAGTGTTTTGAATGAGGAAGATGCTCAAACCATTTTATCATTAAAAGATGAATTGGTTGATAATTGGCACAAAAAACAAATTTTTAGAACAGAAACAGAGATGAGGGTTTCTGTTCTAAATGATGCCAAGCATCCTACAAATGCTTCCAAATATTGGCAATCAGTAAGAGAGATGTCAGCGCATTTTGATGCTTTGATGAATTTATCTTTTGATTTGAGGAAAAACACTGTTGAAAAGTTACGTCTTGATAAAAAGATAATAGACTTACTTGAAAATGAAGATGAGAATAAGTTTGATATTATGGATGCACAAATAGACCTTGATAGAAATTTATATGATAGGTCATGTATGTTGCAAGTTGCAAAGGATCGAGTTAGGGAGTTGAGTTTATGGAGTACAATAAAGAAAGAACTAGATGATAACTCTTTTGATGTTGAAAATGTAAATACGCATCAAGCAGAATCATTACATAGATACTTTGAGAATAGGGTTAAATCCTTAAATGACTCTTCAGCACCTGGTGAAATTATTAATGCAATGGGTCCTTATCTATCATTCAATAGATTGAAAACTGATGATGGTAAATTGAAAAACTTCTTGGGTGAAGTAACTGAAGACACAAAAAAGAAATTAAATTAATTATGACCAATTTTATCTACACCAAAAAAAATGCTTTATCAGCAAACACATGCTACCAATTGATTAAAAATTTTGAAACATCTGATTTAAAACAAGCAGGTGTATTATATGGGCCAAATGGTATATCTTCTGATAGTGACAAAAAATCAACAGATATAACATTTGACCCATCTTTTTTAAAAAAAGAACCTTGGGCAATGTTTCTGGATGAGGTAATTATAACAGTTCAAAATGGTGTTTTGGATTATCTTAATAGACATTCTACAGCAATGACAAAGATGGATTCAATTGATTTATATACTTACTTTAATATGCAGAGATATGAGCCAAATGAGGGTTTTTATGGGTGGCATTGTGAAAGAGCTGGCAATAAGCATTCAGATAGGTTACTTGTTTGGATGATTTACTTAAATACTTTAACAGACAGAGGTGAAACAGAGTTTTTTTACCAACAACATTTTGAAGAACCAGAGAGAGGAAAATTAGTTATTTGGCCTTCAGATTGGACACATTTACATAGAGGTGTTCCATCACCAACCCAGACAAAGTATATTTTAACAGGTTGGTTTACTCACAATAAAGCATAAAATTATGGAATTTTCAATACATGAAGAGGCTTGGTTTTCAACACCGATTTGGGAATCAGAGGTTAAGAATATAAATAACCAAGAAATAAAGGAATATTGTTTATGGTTAAGGGATAACACAAAAGGTGCTACCATTTCAAATAGAGGTGGTTGGCATAGTAGTGAAATTGCATTACCATTACCGAGTGATTTAACAACATTATTTAGCAACCTTGAAATATTTGTTAATGAAAATTGTTTTAAGCATTTGGGTGTTGACAACTTGAAGTTTGGGAATTTTTGGGTTAATATTAATACACCAGGTTCTTATAACTTACTACACGATCACCAAAATAGTATATTATCTGGTGTTTATTATGTATCAGTTCCATTTGACAATATGGGTGATTTGGTTTTGCATAGAGGTGATAATGCAGAATATTTTTTAAAATCAGATGTGGAAAGAATTAGTACAAAAACAAACTCATTTACATCAGTTAAAAAACCTATTGAATCTTTCTTTTATATATTTCCATCTTGGGTTAGACATCATGTTGAATCAAATGATTCACAAGGTGAAAGAATATCAATAGCATTTAATTTTGTTCCAAACAATAAGTAATATATGAATGCACAAGTATATTCATTATTTCCAACACCATTATATGTTGCAAATTATGATAAAGATATTAAAGAAGTAATTAGTTATTTTGATAATTGTGAAATGTTGGACACAAAGAGTGGTTATGGGATGATTTCAAAAAATAGTTATATATTGGATAATCCAATATGCAATGATTTAAATAAGTTCTTAATGTCTTGTTTTGAGGACTTTGCAACAAATGTGATGAGATATAGATATAAAGAATTGGCATTTGCACAATCTTGGTTAACATACAAGAATCCAAACCAATTTCACAAAGCACATACCCATCCAAATACATTATTGGCTGGTGTGTTTTATTATGATGCTCATGAGGATGATGCTGCAATATGTTTTTCAAAGGAGGTTAAATCATTTAATAGGTCATACTTTGAACCATCTTTAGAAGATGATTACCAAAATCATATGTTTTCACAAGAAGAAATATATTATATGCCAAAGAAAAATGATTTTATTATATTCCCATCATGGCTGACACATGGTGTGCCACCCAATAAAACAAATAGAGTAAGGAAAGCATTAGGAGTAAATGCCTTAACAAAAGGAACATTAGGAGATAAAGAAACCATATCTGAAATAATTTTTGGAAGATACGCATGAAACAGAAAATATTTTTTAATTCAACATTACCGAGAAGTGGTAGTACATTACTTCAAAACTTAATGGGTCAGAATCCAGATTTCTATGTTACACCAACATCAGGTCTTATAGATTTAATGCTAGGAGCAAGAATAGGATATAATCAGAACTATGAATCTAAAGCAGGTGATACAGAAATGTGGAAAGATGGGTTTTACGCATTCTGCTCACATGGAATAAATGGATATGTGTCATCACAAACATCAAAACCATATTATTTAGATAAGAACAGAGTATGGGGATTTTATTATAATTTATTGACAAATATTATAGAAAAGCCAAAAGTATTATATATGGTTAGGGATTTACCATCCATCTTTGCATCTATGGAAAAGAAGTTTAGAATGAATCCTGACAAAGATGATGGAACCATAGATAATGTAAAGATGAAAGGAACTACAACACATAAGAGAGTTGAATTATGGGCTCAATCACATCCATTAGGTTATTCATTAGAAAAATTATATCAGACTTTGTTGGATGGTACAGCAAGTAATTTTCTATTTATTAGATATGAAGATTTATGTAGTAATCCTGACAATGTAATGAAAAGCATTTATCAATATTTAGAGTTAGATGAATTTAAACATAATTTTCAACATATAAATCAGATTACAACAGAAAATGATGCAATACATGGAATATATGGAGATCACATCATAAGGAATACTCTTAAAATGTTGCCAAATGATTCAAAAGAGATATTAGGAATTCATACGGTAGATTTGATTAAAAATAATTATAAATGGTATTATGATTTCTTTGGGTATAAATAAAGTTTTATATAAGATATTTATAATAAAGAAATAATGGTATGGCAAAATTACAAAGCACGGAGATAGTAGGTGTTGCAACTAGACCAGCAACAATATGTTCAAATACTATGTGCATTTGGTTTGACACAGTTAATTTAAAAACAGTTATTTCTTATTGTGGCTATAGTGGAGCAGGTACTTGGTCAACAGGGGGTGCTTTGATAACATTAAGGACTTGTATGGCAGGAGCAGGAACACAAAATGAAGGACTTGTTGCAGGTGGGTATACACCAAATGCAGAGATAACAAGAGCATGTACTGAAGAATACAATGGTACATCTTGGTCAGCAGGAGGTGCATTGATAACAGCAAGATATCTTGTAGCAGGAGCAGGAACTCAAAATGTAGGACTTGCTTTTGGAGGAGGTTCTGTTTGTACTTGTACTGAAGAGTATAATGGAACATCTTGGTCAGCAGGTGGTGTATTGATAATAGGAAGAAATGGATTAGCAGGAGCAGGAACACAAAATGAAGCATTTGCAGCAGGGGGTTCTACAAATACAATTGTCTCATGCACAGAAGAATATAATGGCACATCTTGGTCAGCAGGGGGTGCATTGATAACTGCAAGATGGTTCTTAGCAGGAGCAGGTACACAAAATGTAGGACTTGTTATTGGTGGGTATATAGGTGGGATTTCAGGTGAGCGTTCTTGCACCGAAGAATACAATGGCACATCTTGGTCAACAGGTGGGGGGTTAATAACAGCAAGAAATAGTTTAGGAGGCGCAGGAACACAGAATGAAGGACTTGCTATGGGAGGAAGTTCATATGCAGGAGGTGTTCTCACATGTACAGAAGAATATAATGGCACAAGTTGGTCAGCAGGTGGGGCGTTAGCAATAGGAAGATATCATTCAGGGGCAGGAGGTACTCAAGGTTCAGCATTTATAACAGGAGGGGGTTCATATCCTGGTGTTACATGCACTGAAGAATATAACAAACCATTAGCAATAATAGATAGCATTCAATAGATATAATACAATATGGCAAAATTACAAAGTACAGAGATAGTAGGTGTCGCAAATAGACCAGCAACAATATGTTCCAATAGTGTTTGTTTATGGTTTGATACAACTAATACTAAAATAGTTTATTCATATTGTGGGTATAGTGGAGCAGGTACTTGGTCAGCAGGAGGTGCAATGATAACTGCAAGAAGATTATTAGCAGGAGCGGGGACACAAAACGAAAGTCTTGCTATTGGAGGTTTTTTAAGTGGTCCTCCTGGTGTTTCTTGTACCGAAGAATATAATGGTACATCTTGGTCAGCAGGTGGTGCAATAATAACTGCAAGACATTGTTTAGCAGGAGCAGGTACTCAAAATGCAGGACTTACAGCAGGTGGTATTGGTATGGTAACTTTTTCTTGCACTGAGGAATACGATGGGACATCTTGGTCGTCAGGAGGTGCAATGATAACCGCAAGAAGAGCATTAGCAGGGGCTGGTACGCAGAACGAAGGTCTTGTAATGGGAGGTGCTTCATTATCAACTTGCACAGAAGAATATAATGGTACAAGTTGGTCTGTAGGGGGTGTTATACCAGTTTCACAAAGTATACCTGTTGGGTTTGGAACACAGAATGCAGCAGTTGTTGCAGGTGGTTCTGAGAGTACTTGTACATTAGAATACAATGGCACATCTTGGACATTAAGTGGAGCACTTAGTTTTTCGGGTTATTATAGTGCATCAGGTGGTGTACAAAATGGTGGGTTTGTTAGTGCAAGGTCAGCTGGGTTTTTTTATGGTTGTACTGAAGAATATAATGGTATAAATTGGGCAATAGGTGGTGCATTAATAACAACAAGAGGTAACGCAGGAGGTGGTGGTTCAGTTGGTGCGGGTATTGTATTTGGTGGCATGGATAATGCAAATTGTGCCAACACCGAAGAATACAACAAACCATTAGCAATAATAGACTGTATTAAATAGAATATACAATATGGCAAAATTACAGAGTAGTGAAGTTGTTGGAGTTGCAAATAGACCTGCAACAATATGTGTAAATACGGTATGTTTATGGTTTGATACAACTAACCTAAAACCAATGGCATCTTATTGTAGTAGGAGTGGTGCAGGTGTCTGGTCAGCAGGGGGTGCAATGATAACAGCAAGATATGGAGTAGCAGGCATAGGTACACAGAATGAAGGCCTTGCAAGTGGTGGGGGAAATGGTGGTAATTTGATATGTACAGAAGAGTATAATGGCACATCATGGTCAGCAGGAGGGGCGTTGATAACAGCAAGATGTTATACAGCAGGAGCAGGAACACAGAATGTAGGACTCGCAGTAGGTGGTTATACAGGTGTTGCAAAACTTTCGTGTACAGAAGAATATAATGGCACAAGTTGGTCAGCAGGCGGTGCATTGATAGCAGCAAGATATGGGACTTCATCAGGAACACAAAATGAAGCATTTGCTTCAGGGGGTTTTATAACTGTAAATGTTAGTTGCACAGAAGAATATAACGGCACATCATGGTCAGTTGGTGGTGTTTTAATAACAGAAAGAAGATTATTAGCAGGTGCAGGAACACAGAATGTAGGTCTTGTAGTAGGTGGATTTACAAATGTAGGTGTATCATGCACAGAAGAATACAATGGTACATCTTGGGCAGGAGGAGGCACATTAATAACAGGAAGACGTTCTTTAGCAGGAGCGGGTACGCAAAATGAAAGTCTTGCAGCAGGTGGTATTTCAAACATAAATTTGAATTGTACTGAAGAATACAATGGCACATCATGGTCAGCAGGGGGCGCATTAATAATATCAAGAGAATCTGTATCAGGAGCAGGTTCACAAGGTGCAGGTCTTGTAATCGGAGGTTACATTGGAGCATCAGTATCTTGCACAGAAGAATATCTAAAATCATCATACACAATAGTAGATTGTATCTTATAATTTACATACAACAAAAAATAGTTTTAATATGAATAAATACATAGTTTGGCACATTCAGGGGGGATTAGGAAAGAATGTAGCAGCAACAGCGTTACCCCAATCTATCAAACAAAAATATAGTGACCGAAAATTAATAATGGTTGTATCGTATCCAGAGGTTTTCTTAAACAATCCTTATGTGGATAGGGTATATCCGATAGGTAATTCACCTTATTTTTATGAGGATTTTATAGAGAATAAGGATACTCTTGTGTTTAGGCATGAGCCTTATAATCAGACAGGGCATATATTAAAGCAAAAACATTTAATTAATAACTGGTGTGATTTGCTTGATATAGAGTACACTAATCAGACTCCCCAACTTTACCCCAACTATTCGGAGAAGGTGAATGCAAAGAAATGGTTTAGGGATAAGCCAGTTGTGATATTGCAGACATCTGGTGGTGAATTAGAGTCAAAGAATATATATTCGTGGTGTAGGGATATGCCACAAGATATTGCGCAATTGGTTGTGAATAAGTATAAGGATTCGCATCATATATTCCATGTATCTAGGCAAGGTGGGTATGTTTTGGATGGTGTGGAGAGGGTTGATATGAAGTTATCTAATATGGAGTTATTTGGTATGTTGACAGTTTCATCTAAAAGATTTTTAATTGATTCATCTTTGCAGCATGCAGCGGTTGCAATTAATTTGCCCTCGGTTGTATTTTGGGTTGGAACATCCCCCCAAGTTTTTGGCTATGGTATTCATACAAATATTGTGGCGAATAAGATTAATAATAATAACCATTTGATTGGATCTTATTTATTTGATTATCAGTTTGATTACAATATTCATGAGTGTCCGTATAGTAGTTTGGAGGAGATGTTTGATTTGGAGAGGGTGGTTAGTGTGTTATAGTAGGTGATTAATTTGATTTATAACATCTTGTGTTGTGATGCTTTTTTGGCATTCGTGTTGTCTTGGGGTATTTTTATGAATTGGACACCAGTTCCAATCACCTTTATCGAATTTAAAGTTGGGGTTTGACCAGCACGAGTTGCAAACATCGTGTTTATATATTCTAATGCAATTGGATTTAAATTCATGGTTTATGTCTGAGAAGTTTCCGATAACGGTTGTTTGTTTATTTAATGCCCAAGATAACCAACTTAGACCGCTTGCAAGTCCGATGAAGAATTCTGAATGGTGAATATAGTTCATTACAGTTTGTATGTTATAATCTGTTGGGGTTAGGGCGTTTTTGACGTTGTTTCCTTCTTTGGAAACATTAACAACGGTGTAATTTAATTTATTTAAGTATTCTGTTAATTCATTCCATCCATTTGGGTATTGCCAGAATTTGAGGGCAGCGGTTGAATCAGTGGCTATTGTTATGTATTTTTCTTTTAAGGGTCTTGGTGCGTCTTCTAGGTGGATAATTGGTCTTATTTCTTTATGTTCCAATCCTAGTATATTTGTTGCAGCCATTTGTAAGGGTATTGTATTTGGCAATATGGGTTCCATATCTGGGTTGTAGAACCATCCTAATGTATATTTTGCATATATGTTATGAACAACTTTGCCCGGGGATGTGAATTCAATATCTGGGTATGCTTTTTCAAATAATTCATTCCAGAATGTTGAGGTGATGACATAACAATTATTTTTATCTTTAAATTCTTTGATATAAGGCATCCAGGCTATTGTGTCGCCTAATGATTTTGAATCCATAGCAATGTAAACTCTTTTGCCTTGAAAAGATATTGGAATGATTTCATTTTTGTTGTTTTGTATTATGGATATTTCCCAATCAATAAAGTATTTTTTTGTTGCTCTTGCCCAATTATTCCTTCCAATAGTTGTTTTATAAATAAGATTATTTGTTTTCTTATCTTTAAATGATATATCATATTTTACATTTGGTCCGCCTTTAATTTCAACAAATGGACCATCAATAAAATGGCAAATTACGGTTGGTGTTGCCACAGTTTTGTCAACTTGGTAAATATCATAAGATGCAAAATGGTGAACACCTTCCAAATCAAATAATGTTTTTGTTGGGATATTGGTATCATTTATTTTAAAATTAAGCGCATTTAAGTTTTCATATGTTTTTAATTCAAACATTTTGAAATTTTCATAAAATGCTTCTTTTGATTGGTATAAATTAAAATATTGAAGCATTGGCTTAATATTTCCAGAGAAGAAATTTGTTCTATAACCCATATCATCATTTGGATAAAATTTAAAATCAAAATCATCCAATATGTTATAATGATTTATTAATGTGTTTTTATCTGGTATAACATCATAATTTATGATATGAATTTTCTTTTTATTTAATCCATTTGCCAATAATAATCCTTTTTGAATTAATTTATATACAGCATAACTATGTTCAAATGGCATTGGATATTCATCTTTTTGATTTGTTTTGGGGTTTAATACCCATCTATTGAATATAATATTGTATTTTTCATAATCTGATGCCATTAATATGGGATTATCTTGGGAATACAATACATAATCACAAGATTGCTGAATCTGCTCATCAATAGGGAAATTGCAAGATAAGATAATATCAGTATCAATTGAGGATAGACAACGTTGGAGAAGATTTTGTCTTGATAAGTTATTGCAATGAGCCAAAACAATTGTTATTTCATCTTCTTTCTTATCATTATTTTCATTTAATAAATCAATTAATATTTTTTTGTTTTCAATTGGGTTATCTGTTGAATATCTTGCCCTTTTATCATAATAACCTTCATAAGTTTCAAGATCCTTTGTTATTAATTTTAAATTATGTGCCAAAGCCTCTTTTAAGGATATTGGGTTTAATTCAAATTTTGATGGGAAATAAAACAAATCGGAAGCAGCATAATAATCATAGGTATTATCCTTTTCTCCGTGTATAACGCAATTTGATGGTAAGGTGTTTAATAATGGTTTCCAATAATTTTCAAAATTACCAGCCATATTTCCAACAAAATGAAATAATATGTTTTCATTTGCGCATAGTTTTGCTACCTCAATAATTTCACCCTGGTTTTTTCCTTCTGTGAATAATCCAACATGAAGAATGTGTTTGAATTTGGGGTCGAAACCCAATTTCTCTTGTGCTTGAAGTTTATTTGATTTTATTTTTGGAACAGGATATTCCCATATTGTATTTGGCACGCTTAATGGGTTGAATCTTTTTTTGCTCCATTCTGATACCAAAATGTATTTATCTGGTTGGTATCTAATATCATTTGGATTTGTGAAAGAACCGTGGGTGGTCACAAATATGTTATAAGGTCTATCTTCAATAAATATTTTATCCAAAATGGAATCTGGCAAATCAAATTCTGGAATTTCTTGGAAATGAATTATGTCTGGGGAGATATCATTAATGATATCAAGTATTTTTTCTTTTTTATCTGGTAAGGTATATACTGTAACTAATTCTTTTATTTTATTTTTCTGAACAACATAATCATTTGTTACATTTTTTAATTCTATAACTGATATGTTATATTTTTTCTGAAAATATTTAATTTGTGTTAACAAATATTGGGGTAAACCACCAGTTGATAAGTGTGGTGTTATGAATAAAAGTTTTTCTTTCATTTTTATAAGTAAAATAACATTTTTTTTTGCTAAAATCAATATTTTATATGTAATAAAACAAAATATTTGTTATTTATATTAAATAGTAAAGCACATTTAATGTTAATAGATAATTTGTATAATGGTGGTATTTTAATTAATGAAATTAAATATGATTTAATGCATTGTGGTTTTCTTGGTGAGGCTAAAATTAATATTGATTTTTGTGAAACTAAGGAAATTAAAAATATTGCTAAATTAGATAAAGTTTTAAGTTACAATATTGAATATAATAAATATGAATTAAATTTAGTAGTTGATAAGCATATAAAGAAAGTAGATAAAGTTTATGTAATAAATAAAAATATTATATGTGGGGAAACTCAAAAATTTTATGTATATAATTTTGGTTGGAAGAAAGCAAAGGATTTAGTTATATCAGATAAGATTTTTAATGTAACAGAATATATTACTATTGAAGATTTTGAGATAAGGTATGAGGATTATATTTTATATGATTTAACAATTGAGAAGAATCATAACTTTTTTGTTTTGGGTAACTTGGTTCATAACCAAATTAGTATATCTGAAACGCCAACAAATACTGTATCACCAACAACTACACCATCCATAACACCTACCATAACAAAAACGCCAACATTAACAATTACACCAACTGTAACTCCAACTATAACAATAACTAGAACTATAACCAGAACACCAACACCAACCATAAGTATAACTGAAAGTATTGAACCTACACCAAGTTTTACGGCAACACCAACCAAGAGTTTAACGCCAACTCCAAGTGCGTCAATTACACCGACAGCTTCAATTACGCCAACCATAACAAATAGTATATCAATAACACCAACAAGGACACCATCTATTAGTGTATCTGCTACAAGAACAGTAACACCATCTATATCGGTAACACCTACAAGTTCAATAATTCAAACAATAACGCCAACAAAGACGTTAACTCCAACAATAACTCCAACTATATCTATAACCCCATCAATAACACCAACAATACCAATAAAAACATTATTCCAAGATTGTGCAAATAATTCGATAAAATACAGGTTTAGCTCTATTGATTTAACATTTAATGTGGGAGAAGTTTATGAGATAAATGGTAATGGGTTGCATTTTTTTGGTCAAGTTATTACTTATGCTGAACAAGGTACATTATACAGTTCAAATGGTGTTGTATTCACAGGACCACATACTACATGTCCAAGTTTTTGTGTAAAAAATGAATATAGTTTATTAGATGGTTTTGCTGGTAATTATAAATCTGGTGGAACGTATAATTCTAAAATATATTATACTGGTGATACTAGTGGTTTTGTTTATTATAATAATAGTGAGTGGTGTTTAAGTGATAGTTTAGGTGGTGATTGTATAATAAATGGTAAATCACCTTGTTTTTCTATTATACCAGACTTTAGTTCATTAATAATATACTCTGGTTATTGTGTTACACCAACGCCAACACCATCAGTAATAAGTAGTATTAATTTTGATGCTTCTTTTACTTGTGAAATTGATATATCACCAACCCCATCAATAACAAGAACCATAACACCAAGTGTGTCATTAAGTGTCACACCTAGTACAAGTACAGTTTATAATGAGAATATAGATTTATTATTATCTGGTTATACGCCAGATTTAACCGTAACTCCAACTGTGACACCTTCTATTACACCAACTGAACCAATACAAATATTGGGCGCTGTTACATTTAATATGTTGGAAAATAGATTTGCTAGGATTGGGGGTGTTAAAGTATTAAAAGATTGTAATTCTGGTGTATATTATTATGTTTCGCAAGATTTAATATATAATGGGCAGCCAATTTTAACTGGTAAAGTATTGAGGTTAAATGTCCAAGGGGATACAATTTGTGTTAATTATATTAGGGATAATGATAATTCTAGTACAAATTTATTTTTTGATGAAATAATTTCTGTTGGGGATAGTTGTTCATCATGTATAGTTCCAGCTACACCAAGTGTTTCGGTTAGTCCAAGCCCGAGTATTACGCCATCAATATCAATTATGCCAACTCCTAGTGTATCAAGTAATACTGTATTTGTATTTGAAAGTTGTAACCTTATTTCACCAAGCATAAAGAAGACACAATTGGTTCAAACGCAACCATATGCTGAACCTTTATCTATTGGTGACGTGGTTAAAGACTTTAATTTGGATTGTTGGGTATTTTTGGGGTATTTTAACAATAGCTATATACCAAGTAGTGATTTTATATTTTTAACTTATAATGGTAATTATTTTAATAATTATGAATCAAATATATATATAAATTGTCAAAATTGTATAAATGGAGAATCTTAAAGTTTTTATTAATGGGCTAACTGGGGATAGTCCTTTTCATATATATATTTGTCAACCAAGTATAAATGAATGTTTTTATGTTGATACTATAACTGGTACAACACATAATTTTGATATTCCAAAACCTTTTGACAATAATACATCATATTTCTTGAAAGTTATTGATGATAATGAAAATATAATTATTGGATCTATGGGAATAACCCCAACGCCAAGCATTACACCATCAATAAGTATAACACCAACACCCACAGCAAGTGTTGTTGGTGGGGCTTAAATAAACTAAAATGAATTTTTAATAAATGGCATATAAAATAATATCATTAGGTACACCAGGTCAAATTGATGCACCATCAGCATGTTTAGGGACAACAGGTTTAACAAAATATATTGATGAAACTTTCGCTATAACAAATGGTTTAATAATCTATAATGATACAAATTTAACAACACGAACATATACATCTAATCCGGGGGGTTATTCATTAATAATAGATGGTGCATCTAAATATGCTGTTACATTTGATGAGAGTGGTGTAGTTAATACTGTAACCAGCTGTGGAGAATCCCCATCGGTGACACCAACCCCAACTAAATCAGTTGAACCTACGCCAACTCCAACTAAAACTTTAACTAGAACACCAAATTCAACTACGAGTTCAACCCCAACCATAAGTAATACGCCATCTGTAACACCAACAACAGGTTTATCTCCAACGCCAACAACAAGTTTAACACCAACCATAACACCAACCATAACTCCTACAATAACAATTAGTCCAACAATATCATTAACGCCTAAATCAACACCAATTGGTCCTGAAATATGTGATGATGAGTTTATTACTATATTACCTTTAGAAGTTATTTGTAATCCAACAGATGCTACTTGGCCTAATTGTGATGATGGTCAAATTTTCTTAGAAATAAAAGGTGGTACGCCACCATATAAAATATATATAAATGGGGTTCTGACAACAGAAAATCCAATAATTAATTTAAAACCAGGTGTTTATGAAATACGAGTGGTTGATTTTTATGGTGATTATATTGTAGTAATTTTTTGTGAAGTTAAATGTCCATCACCAATATCGCCAACTCCAACAAAGAGTATTACCCCTTCAAGAGTGACACCAACTCCAACAAAGACGATTACCCCTTCAAGAGTGACACCAACCCCAACCAGAACATTAGTTTCGCCTACACCAACAACAACACCAAGCCCAAGCGGTGAACCATGTGTTGTTATGCTTATGGGTGTTGATGATAAATTATTATATAGTTTTAGTTTACTTGGTGAAAGTTGGTATGAAACACCAGAACCTAAAATTTTTGATATTGCAGCATACTCCGCAGCACATAATGGTGCATCCACATGGGTTGTTGGTGGGGAAGGTAGTGAAACAAGATTAGCTTATTCAACCAATGGTATAAATTGGACATCAGTTGTAGATAGTGCAACTATATTTGAATCAAGATGTAGTGTAGTTATACATGATGGTAGTAAATTTATAGCAGGTGGAGGTGGTGACTATGGTGGGCAAATTGCGACATCATTAGATGGAATAAGTTGGAGTGTTGTTGCGGAGGATCTTTTTGATGGTGGTGATTGTTTAACATTAGCTTATAATGGTAGTATTTATGTTGCTGGTGGTTCAGGTTTTGTAAATAGTTTAGCATATTCAAATGATGGAATCACTTGGACACCTATTGTTGGTAGTGGGGCATTAATGATGCTTGTTAAATCTGTTGCAACAAATTGTTCAGGATTTGTTGCGGTTGGTGGTAATACTGACAATAGTGTTATTGGTAATACTATATTAACATCTCAAGATGGGATTAATTGGATTGGAGAAGGTGTTGATGATATTGGTATGGGTAATTCAGTTGTTTGGAATGGTTCAAATTGGGTAGCTGGTGGTGAGAGTTTTGGTGGTATTTTAGGATCACATATAATTTCATCAGATAGCCATACTTGGACGCCAATTGAATTTGATACTATTGTAACTGCATTACATTGGAATAATAGGCGATTGTTCTATGGGGGTGAACCTGATGGTAATACACCAATCAGTAATTTGTATAAAACAGCACCGCAACCTGGTAGTTATACTGATAGGAGTAGTTTAATTACACCATATGCACAGAATATGGTAAATTTTATCACATCCAGATATTCAGCTTGTTTAGGATATAATGAGGATTGTATTCCACCATCCCCATCAGTTAGTGCAACACCATCCATAACACCTACTATAACAAAAACGCCAACAATAACACCTTCTATAACGCCTACAATTTCCATAAGTCCAACTATTACACCAACAATATCCATAAGTCCATCTATTACACCAACAATCTCTATAAGTCCATCTATTACCCCTACAATATCAGTTAGTAAATCCATAACCCCAACTATATCAATAACCAGAACAATAACCCCTACGACAACAACGCAACCAGATGAATGTGTTGTATTGGTTGTAGTTCCAAATGTGCCAAATAATCCATTAACGTCTGATGGTGTTAAGGTTTATAGATTTAAAGTGGATACTGGTGTAACTACATTATATGCTGATTTAAAAGATGCAAATAATGATCCAATATTTGCAAATGATATTGCGATGACTGAAACCAAATTTTGGTTATACAATATATCAAACCCAAATGTAATTCATGAGTATAATATTACTAGATTACTTAATCCTTGGACATATTCATATAGTAGAAAAATAACAACAAGTGTTAATTTAGGTAAAGGTTTAGCTGCAAAGAATAATACCACTTTAATTGGTGGGGGTTATACGTTAAATTCAGATAATGTTTCCACAATATATGAATTTAATATATCTGGTTCAACAGCAGTTGAGACCCATCTTTTTGATTTACCATCTGGGGGTTCAATAATTGAGGGTGATTTGTATTATAATAAGCAAAATGGTACAATATATGCCATTTATTATAGATTAGTTGATGACCCAAATAACCCAGGATACAAAATGTCAGAATCAAACATTGGTATGTTTGATCCTAATAAGAGTGGAACAAATAAATTAGTTAGAAATTATAAATTACCATTTAATAGTATTGGTGTTCTTACAATTTTTGTTGATTCAGGTAGATTATTTATTGTTGAAAATCAAGAGGGGGTTAAAAATGTAGTTTATCAAATTGATTGGGTTACATTAGCACCAACACTTTTTAATGTTAATGTTAGTTTAACTGACTTGTTTAGAGGTGGTGCAGAGTCCGATGATTGTAGAAAAATATTATGTAATAAATTAGTTAAAAGTGATGATTACGGTAATTACGGTTTCCCAATTGAATTTGAGATTCAATTAGATAGATTAGTGGGGGGAACTGTTAATTTTAAATATACTTCAGCAGACAAGCCAACAAGATTTATTCTTTATTTTGATGGGCAACCAGTTATTGATACTGGATATGTTGGTGCTCCAATATATGGGCATAAAGTTCCACCACAAACAACAGAAAGGGGTTTATTTACAACATCTCTAAATGGTAAAATTGATCCAATAACAGGTAATTTTTATCCGAATTCTTCGACAACAGACGCAGCGCCAGATAATTTTCCAAACATTAATCAAACTACATTAAAATCTTTTATTAAGAATTCTTCAACATCAACGCTAATAGTTAGAGTGTACGCACCATTAGACCAAACAATATGGTCATTTGAGGTTAGTTGCCCAATACCGCCATCACCAACACCAACAAGAACAAAAGTAATACCATCTTTAACCCCAACGCCAACAAGAACTAATCCTAATCCAGATATAGATGGATGTGTTGAGTGCAATAATGTTGAAAGACCTTTTGCTGGGGAGCAATCGTACCCTGGTATTACGAGATGTTTTACTGGTATTACTAGTGGTGAGGTTGTTTTTTATTTTGAAACATATTGGAATCCAGATAGATTTATTATTGAATATGAGGGTAAAATTATTGCTGATTCTGGTTTTGTTGGTAAAGATTTAGATGATAACACTGGTGTGACTTGTAAACCACCTATTAGGAGTTTACCTGCCATAGGCTATGGTAGGTTTGGTGGTAGATACTCTACATTTACACAAGGTTTATATGGTCGAGTTGAACCAATAACAAATAAACGTTATGGTATTGATTTAAATGTCAGAGATGATGATGGTAATAAATTTCCAAAAGTACACGATACAACATATACTCCTGAACCTATAAATGGGGTTGCTATGCCTACAGTTAATATTGTGCAAGGTTGCATCAATACTAATTATAACACTAGCAATAATAGTAATAAGGATGTTAGTGGTACTATTAAATTTTTTGTAAATGGTGCATCGGATCAAATTTATGTTACGTCTTATTCTCCAGGTGATGGTACAAGGTATGCTGCAACTATTAAATGTCCTGAACCATACAAGTGTGATATTGTTGTTTATCCAGATAATAGGCGTAACTGCTATTATTCAACATATAGTATTAGTGGAGACACAAACCCTGGGTTAGTTAGATTTAATAGTACATCAAAAAATACACCTGTTAGATTTATATTAAGAGATATTAACAAGCAATTAGTTATAGATACTGGATATATTGGTGATTTGAAATATAATATAGGGGGTAGTAATAGAACAGATTTTATAAATTCTTTAACAACCAAGAAAGACCCCTACTTAAATCAAAATTATCCTATAGCATATGATGCACAAAACCCAAGACATATTAAAATAGCGTCAGATGGTTACCCTATTGTTTATGCAACAAATCAATTTGAAGAATATTTTTATAAAAAAGATAATGACCCTATTACGGCATATGTTGATGTTTTTGACCCATTATGCCAATATGATTGGGAGTTTATTGTATTGTGTCCTTGTGAACTAGATTGTTTTGATGACCCTGTACCGCCAGGCCCATCAGTTACACCAACACCTTTAAGTAGTGTAACGCCAACACCTGCAATAACTAGAACTATAACAAGTACACCATCAGTAACACCAACGGTAGGATTATCACCAACACCAACAAGAACCCCACCACCAGCCCTTGAATGTTTTGCTTGTAATCCTGATGTTCAATATGCTGGTGGACAATCATACCCTTCTAGGTATTGTTTTAATATTGGTACAAATATAAATCAAGTTGTTCCTCTTACTTTTAATACTATAAATTATCCTGACAGATATATTGTAAAATTTGATAATAATTTTGTTATTGATACAGGGTATGTTGGCGGAAGTGGATATGGTTATGGTGAACCATTAAGAGGTGATTTTATAGTAACATTATTGAATAAAATTGACCCAATTACTGGTTTGGTTTATCCAGATGTTAATATACCAAATACTGAAAGTGATGGATATCCAATTGTTTTTGGTAGTAGAGTTAGTTCCGCTACATTTGTAAAAGATACAAATACAAGTATTGCCTATGTTGAAGTTTATGCTCCAATGCAATCAACACAATGGTCATTCTCACTTGGTTGTAGTGGACCAGTTAATCCAGAAGACTTAACACCAAGTTCAACACCAACACCAACTGTAACACCAATGCCTAGTTTTACACCTACACCTACACAAAGTAATAATACTCCTGCAAATATTTGTAGAGTATTTGGTGCTGGTAGAGATTTATCGGGTAACAATAATTGTACAGTTGCGTGTCAATCAATTAGCGAGATATCTGGTAAATATAATGCGTTCAATGGTTCTATTGGATCTATTTATTATGCTAATCAAGCAGCATGTGAGGCTAATAGCCAGTTAGCTTGGGGCTTTGAAAGGACATTTGTTGTTAATGGGGTATGTTACAAAATTGATGATTCTGGGGCAATTATAAGTTCAAGTTTGTGCCAATCTGTAACACCAACACCAACACCATCAAAAACACAATCAAATTCACCACAAGAATTAATTAATAATTCTATTGTTTTAGGTATTACATTAACAGGTGTTTATAGATTATATTTTAATGAAAATTTAAGTATAATAACAGAAACTGTTAAATTAATCAATTTACCAGAGAATGAATATACTGATATTGCAATTTCAGATACAAAACTTTGGTTAAGTAGTGTTTTGAATAATAGTATTGATGAATATAACATAACGTTAACCCCTTGGTCATATTCGTATAGTAGAACAATAAACGTTTCTAATTATTCGGCAAGTGGTAATGGTTTGGCATATAAATCAAGCAATGTTCTTATTTCAGGAAATCAAGGAATATATGAGATTGATATAACAACTAATAATGGTTTGGGGACTTTATTATTTATGCTTCCAAATAATGGGGATAATATTGTTTCAGAAGTTAATGGAGATATATTATATAATCCTACAAATGGTAATTATATTATTATATATAATACAATATATAGAGATAGTGGTTACGCAGATTATTATATTGGTGAATTCTCATCAACTGGGGTGTTATTAAATAGAGTTACTTTAGATAGGGATGATTTCTATAGTATTTTTGCTCAAAATCAAAAATTATATGTTGTTTCAAACAATAATGAAATATATGAATTAACATCAAATTTTGAGTTGGTTTATTTAGGTTTAGTTGATGATATTAATCTTAGGGGTGCAGCAAGTTTACTAAGTGCTATAATACCGACAACACACCAACCATCAATTACTCCATCAAATACTTTAACACCAACAAGAACGGTAACAAGAACAGTAACTAGACAACCTTTACCAACAAGAACAATAACCCCAACAATATCATTAAGTCGTTCTGTTACGCCAACAATAACAATAACCCCAACAAAAACACCGCCAACAACAATAACGCCAACAATTACCCCAACAATAAGTAAAACATCAATACCTACACAATCACTCACGCCAACAATAACAAGAACACCAATCTTAACAGTTAGTCCCACGAGAAGTGTTACAATTTCTTATACTCCATCACGAACATTACCAACATATTACTTATCAACTTTAAGTGTGATTGTAGATAGTGGTCTTTGTGATAGCTGGGGTTCAGATCCATTTGCGGATAAGGAGTCTGTTTGTTCTGAATATAGTAGATGTTTTAGTGGAACAACATCATCAAGTAGTGTTTCTTTTTATATGATAAATAAAGTTACACCACAGACACCAATAGTTGGGGATACATTATATACTTCAAATGGTATTAAGTATCAAACTGGATGGTATCTATCAAAAGATGCTTTAACCAATAACGTAAAAGTTATTTTCATTAATTCAAATGGGGTGTTATCTTCGTATGAGTTCTGTTATGAAACTAAAACAGCAAAAGGTCAAACTAATAGTTCTTGTTCATCTTTGATTTATGATACAATAACAATTTATAAAACTTACAATTATGGTATAAATGTTTCAAAAATATATAGAAATCAAATAAACGCTCAAATGGGTGTTTCTGATTGGAATGGCTGGTATTATTTTGTTGTTGTAGATAATGAAGTATTAACAGTTGATTTTGATGGTGTTATTATTTCTAGTGAGCAATGTTAAAAAAAGAAATATATGCCTATATATAAGATGAGTAAAATAATAAAATAACTATTTATTTGTATAATTTTAATTTTAAATGAGTTTAGATAAAGGATTTAATTCGGATTTTTTAAAAAATTTAACAATAAAACATTTTAATGAGTCATCAGAAAATGTTATAGGTGTTTTATATGGTTACAAACAAAAATCAAATGTTCTTACCAATAATTTAAGTTTGGTTTTTCTTGTAAAAGAAAAAAAACCATTATCTGAAATACCAGAATCTGAATTAATACCAAAAGAAATTAATGATAATGGACTAACATTTATAACTGATGTGCAAGAAGTTAATTATCAATTACTATCTTGTTTATCTGATAACTTTAATTGTGATAATTTAAATGTTCCAAATAGAGGGCAGATAATACCCTTAGAAGGGGGTGTTTCCATATCAAACTCCATACAAGCACTTGCCCCTGGCACAGGAACTATGGGGTTACTTGCGATTGATTTAGATAGTTATTCATTAGTTGGTATATCAAATAACCATGTTTTAGTTGGGGATTCGGCATTTTATACAAAATATAGAAATACAAATGCTATTGCTACAAATATTTTTGGAAATGAGATTGTTCAACCTGGTTATGCTGATAGAGAACCAAGAGATGTTATAGGTGTGGTCAAGAAATATGATCCGATTAGACCATATCCAGAATTAAATTATTCCGACTCAGCAGCGTTAGCTATAGATGACCCCTCAATAATTGATTTTGTTCGTTCATTTAAGCAATATGATTTAAATTCATTATCTGGTCCATTTGACTTTGCAACAACAGAAGAGATTGATAGATTATTATCAATTGATTATAATACGGCAAAGATATTTAGTACTGGTAGAAGTACAGGTTCAAAAGGGGAAAATGGGGAGATGCAACTTAGAATTGCTGGTTTGTTTGGTAATGTTTTAGTTAATTTTCCAAATCAATTAACAAATGTTCCAACTGTATTAGCTGACAACATATTTTTCTATGGTATGTCAGATAATGGGACAATATGTGATTATAGTGTTTGTAAGGGTGATTCTGGTTCGGCATTAATTGCAGAAATAGATGGCAAATACAAAATAATTGGTATAGTTTGGGGAGGTGATTCAAACCCAGGTGGTTACGGTATTGCAAGTAGAATAGATAGAATTGCATCAGCATTAAATATAGGGCCTTGGTTGGGTCAAACAGATGTTAATTTTTCAGACACTAGTAAAATTGAATTAAAAATTGTTGAAGGTATTAATGATATTAAAACAATAAATTCAGAAGGTAAAACTTTTTGGCAAATTGGTGCTTATAGCCCAATAACTTTTGAAGTTTTCGAACCTTATATTGGGGAACAACCAGAAAATATACCTGACTATGTTAATCTTTTAAATATTAAACAAGATGTTGTTGATTTTATTTATAATCAAAATTTTGATTTTTTAAATTTAATATTACCTACTGATAGTGGATACAATACAATTTCTTTAAACAAGATAAATATATTTTCTGAAGACCAAATAATAACAACAGAAAATGGTGCAGTTGTTTTACCTAAATCAATTGCTTATTTAGGTACATTAACAAATATATCAGAAGAAATAATAACAAATGCTGTTGTTGTATTAAATAGTGAGGGAATTAAAATTAAAACAGATGATGCTAATGCAGCGTTAGTTTACGATAATTTTTATGGTTTATACGGTTATTGGGATACAAAAGAAAACGATTTATCCATATATGGTGATTACTGTTTAGGTAATAATTCAATCAACGAAATTGATGTTGAAATAAATACACAAAGTGTAATTATTCAACAAGCAGTGCCATGTCTAAAAAAAACAATAAACTTACATTTAGAGATTGAATATGATATATTTACAGCATTAAACAGCGATTTAGTTGCTGTAAATAATTATGTTGATTTTGTATTTGCACAATCATCTATAATTTATCAAAACGATTTTAAAAATAACTTTGAAATTGTTTTGAAAAGTAAAAAAATTTGGGAAAATAATTTTAGTCCTTTTAATAGTAGCGATGTTGAAATTTCTGCAAATGCTATGGGGCGGTTTTATGTAGGTAATCCAATTTCACAAATTGATTTATACCATTATCTTAAAGGTGATGATGCTGGTGGTGGTATTGCTAATATTATTGGTGGAGTTGATGCTCAAGATAATGTTGGTTGGTTTAATACAAATAAATATTATTGCACATCTCCTTGGCATGGCACTATGGCAAGTTCTAGTATGCTTAAATATGGAGGTGCTAGACCTTACCCAGATTATAGTTGGGCTGTTATGGTTTTTACCCATGAAATGGGTCATACATTAGGTTCACCACATACCCATGCTTGTTTTTGGAATGGTAATAATACTGTTATTGATGGTTGCTCTAGGTTTTCTGAACCTAGAAATGTATGTAGTGTTGGGTCAATACCTAGTGGTGGTGGATTTATTATGTCTTATTGTCATAATAGTAGTGTGGGCATTAATTTTAGGTTAGGATTTGGAGACCAATCTAGGGATAGGATAATTCAAGCAGTTTGTGAGGCAACTTGTTCAGTTAACCCACCAAATGTATCAAGAACACCAACTCCAACAATAGCAGTTTCAAAATCAGTTACCCCACCAGTTACAAAAACACCAAGACCCACACCAAGTAGTATTTTTTGTCCCCCACCTTTCTGCCCTATAATTGGGCCTTATAGTTATCCAACATATCCAGATACGAGACCTTTTGATATAACAGCCAATATTGGTTCTGTTTTTTTAAGTTCAGTTGTACCAGGCAATGTTGCTAGATTTATTGTCATATATAATTCTAACATTGTTATTGATACTTTTTATATTAGTGATACTCCAGATGATTATAATATTGGTGGTAGTAAAAGAGATTTATTTAAACTTTCACTAGATGGTAAGATAGACCCTATAACAAATTTACCATACCCTAATTCTGGGGGTGTTGATATTGATTCAGATGGTTATCCAATTGTTTCACAAAATTTGGGGGATTATTTTTTTGATAAAACAACGCCACTTCCAAGAACTGTAGAAGTTAGTGTTTATGCCCCATATTTTGATGGTACGCCTTGGGAATATTGCATTGAATGTCCAACTCCAACTCCAACACCAACGCCTACAGTATCAATTACACCAACTAGAACAATAACTCCAACTATTACACCAACTAAAACAATAACCCCAACTATTACACCTACAATATCAATAACTCCAACTATTACACCTACAATATCAATAACTCCAACTATTACAATAACACCAACAATTACCCCAACCATAACAAATACAGTATCAATCACTCCAACCATAACAAATACAGTATCAATCACTCCAACTATAACAAATACAATATCAATTACTCCAACTATAACAAATACGGTATCAATTACTCCAACTATAACAAATACGGTATCAATAACTCCAACAATTACGCCAACCATAACAAATACGGTATCAATTACACCTACTATAACAAACACCGTTTCAGAAACTCCAACAATTACCCCAACCATTTCAGAAACACCAACTATTACACCAACAGTGACGAATAGTGTTTCAATTACACCAACTATTACAAATAGCGTTTCAATAACACCAACTATTACAAATAGTATTTCAATAACACCAACAACAACACCACCATCATCAATTACTCCTACAATAACTCCAACAATAACAAAAACAGCATCAATAACTCCAACAATAACAAAAACAGCATCAATAACTCCAACAACATCAATAACACCAACATCTACTTCAACTATATCAATTACGCCAACAACGACTTCAACTATAACAGCAACCCCAACTATAACGCCAACTATAACGAATACAATTTCAATAACTCCAACAGTAACAACAACACCTGGCTTATCAACAAGTGCTACACCAACAATCACGCCAACTATATCAATAAGTTCATCAATAACACCTTCTTTAACAAAGACTCCAACACCAACAGTTACACCAACAAATATTTGTATATTAATTGCTAATATAGAAGAAGTTTGTGATTGTGAATGTTATACATATATATTAATAAGTGGTCCATATCCAGAATCAGATGCACCATTTAATTATTATACATATAATTGTTGCGAATCAAATCAAATTATATCAGATATATTACCACCAAGTTCTTCAATTACTATTTGTGCAAAAAATAATTCAATAAATGTTGGATTAGAAATCAATCTAATTAAAGGCGAGTGTTGTGTTGCTGATATTGGAACTTGTTTTGTTTCAATAACACCTACTCCTACTATCACAACAACACCAAGTATAACTCCAACAATTACAGCAACTATTTCAGAAACGCCATCAATTACACCAACAATATCTATAAGTCCATCAATTACGCCAACAATATCTATAAGTCCAAGTATAACACCAACAATATCTATAAGTCCATCAATTACACCAACAATATCTATAAGTCCATCAATTACGCCAACAATATCTATAAGTCCAAGTATAACACCAACAATATCTATAAGTCCAAGTATCACACCAACCATTTCGGAAACACCAACAATGACACCAACGATGACTCCAACCATTTCTGAAACACCAACTATGACCCCAACCATTTCTGAGACTCCAACTATGACTGCAACCATTTCTGAGACACCAACTATGACACCAACAATGACTCCAACCATTTCTGAGACACCAACTATGACTCCAACCATTTCTGAGACACCAACTATGACCCCAACTATTTCTGAGACACCAACTATGACCCCAACCATTTCTGAAACGCCAACTATGACCCCAACCATTTCTGAGACACCAACTATGACACCAACAATGACTCCAACCATTTCTGAGACACCAACTATGACTCCAACCATTTCTGAGACACCAACAATGACCCCAACTATTTCTGAAACACCAACGATGACCCCAACCATTTCTGAGACACCAACGATGACTCCTACTATAACAAAAACACCAACCGTTACACCAACAAATATATCTGATTGTCAGCCTTGTGACTCAGATGTTACTTATTATGGTGGTCAAGCATATCCATCATGTGAATGTATTAATGTATCGGGTCAAACCAACTTAGAAGTTTGTTTAATACCTAATCCATTTAGAATTCCTGATAGGTTTATTGTAAGATTTGATGGTAATATTGTTATTGATACTGGGTATATATCAGAGTTTCCAGATTATTATGTTATTGGAGGAATTAATAGAGGTGAGTTTATATCATCATTAATTGGTAAAGTGGATCCCATCACAAATCTTACATATCCTAATATGAATGCAACTGATGTTGCATCAGATGGTTATCCTATAGTTAGGAACATTAATTATAGTAGATTTTGTTTTTTAAAAACTACATCCACAAATTTTGCATATGTATGTGTTTATGGTCCTGATGTTAATACTGCTTGGAGATTTAATTTAAAATGTCCAGCACAACCTTTGAATTCTGTTACACCAACACCAACTAAAACAATTTCAAAAACACCAACATCAACAAAAACTCAAACACCAACAAGAACACCAACCATAACAAGAACACCAACTATAACTCCAACTATAACAAAGAGTATATCAAACACTCCAACAATTACACCAACAATAACAATATCAAATACCCCATCACCAACACAAGGGTTATCAAGGACACCAACTCCAACAAGAACGCCAACCATTTCAGAAACCCCAACGATGACCCCTACTATGACAAAAACACCAACAGTTACACCAACTAATAATTCTGATTGTATACCTTGTGATGTTGTTTATTCTGGAAGAACAGGTTATCCAAACACTATTTGTGTAAATGTTAGTAGTGTATTAGGAGAGGTTTGTTTAATACCTGAACCATTTACAGCTGCTGATAGGTATATAGTTGTATATGATAATATTGTTGTTATAGATACAGGATATATTTCATCCATAGATGGTACTTACAATTATGGTGACCCAGGTAGGGGACTTTTTATAGCAACATTAATTGATAAAATAGATCCTATCACAAATCTTACATATCCTAATATGAATGCAACTGATGTTGCACCAGATGGCTATCCTATAGTTAGGAATACTAATTATAAGAAATTTTGTTTCTCAAAAATAACATCAACAACTCTTGCATATGTTAATGTTTATGGTCCAGATGTGAATATTGGTTGGACTTTTATATTAAAATGTCCAATACCTGAAGTATCAAAAACACCAACACCAACTAAAACACTTTCAAAAACACCAACGCCAACAAAAACTCAAACACCAACAATTACAAATACACCAACAGTTACTCCAACAAATTATGTGGCACCAGAACTTTGTTTAGATTGTGATCCAGCATATACTTGGCTTATATATGATGATAAATGTTGTTATAGAATTGAAACAACACCAGTAATACCTCCAACAATACTATATAATGCTATTGACACACCATCTGATGTTTATACAATTAATGGTAGTATTTTTTATGGTACTAATTTCAATAAAAATGGTACAGGTGCTAGTGTTGGGACATCAAGTACATTTGATGTTTGGTCTAATCCTACTAGGTTAGAAAATGTTGGACCTTTAAATAGATGTGTTAAATGGACGGATCAAGTAGACCCTATTACTGATAATTATTTACCTACTAGAACTTGGATTGGATTCTCAGCTTGTTTAAATAGTATAACTGAGGATAAAACATATTGGGTTGGTATTGGTGGTGATAACAATTTTAGGCTTGTTTTAGATGGTGTTGAAATATTAAATACTCTTAATGGTCCATATGATGGGGATGTAATCGCTTTTAGAAGTTGGCACGTTTATCCTATTACTATAAAAAAAGGTGATCATATTTTAGAGTTATATGGTTTAAATAATAGGTTAATAGCTGGATTTGGTTGTGAGATATATAATGCTACATTACAACAATTATTGGCAGCAACAACTTTGAATGATTTAAATATTATTTTTACTAGTAAAACCGCAAATAAATTTGAATTAGTACAAAATTTAGATGGTACTTTCTCGTCAAATGGGTATAGTTGTCCACCAAATTATTCATATGCTTCATGTTTTGGAATTTGTAGAAGAATTATTCTTTGTTGTCCACCACCGAAAATATCTGTTACACCAACTAAAACAATCACAGCAACTCCATCACAAACTATTTCAAATACACCAACAATCACAGCAACTCCATCACAAACTAGATCAATCACTCCAACAAAAACAATAACAGTATCATTAACTCCTACAAAAACAGTAGAAATATCGGCTACACCAACAAAAACAATAACAGTATCATTAACTCCAACACCAACAATAGGTTTGTCAGTTACACCAACAAAAACTCAAACACCAACTATTTCAAAAACACCTACAAAAACACCAACAGCAACACCAGACGTATCAACAACACCAACTAAAACAGTATCATTAACACCAACACCAACTAAAACAATATCATTAACACCAACACCAACTAAAACAGTGTCATTAACGCCAACACCAACTAATCTAACATTTACAAAAATACCTAATTTAAAATTATTTAAACAAATTTGTGAAATTATACCAACAAGAACCCCAACACCAACATTATCATTACCACCAAGTTTGACGCCAACAATGACACTTACACCATCACCTACTAGTATTGTTTGTACATTTAATGGGGATTTTTCATTATTATTTGATGAATCACTTAGTATATTGACTACTGATTTTAATGAAATGATGAATTCTGCTGTAAATTTAGTACAAAGGTTTGACCCATATATGGCAAGTAGTTATGCATCATCAACTGGATTATTAATAGGTTTAGCATCATTTGCTGATTCAGCACAAACAATACTAGCTTTAAATAGGAATACTTCAACAATTATTAATGCTATCCAATCAAATACTAAGAGTGGGGGTAGTACATATTTAAATTTAGGTTTACAACAAGCGGTTTCAGTTTTAACTGGTACTAATAGTAGAGCATTACCAAAGAAAATTTTGGTATATACAGATGGTGCACCAACTGATGAAGCTAGTACAACAAAAAAAGCAACAGAAATAAAAACAACTGTTTATAATGGGCAAAGAATTGAAATATTAGCAATAGGTATTAATATTAGCGTTCCAACTCAAACATATTTGCAGAATGAAATTGTTTCAAAAAATGATTATTTCTTCAATTCAGATACATTCAATATAATTCAATTAAATACTGCAATAGCATCAGCATTATGTGAGGTTGCTGCCCCAATTTTAAATGTTGTTGTTGATATTGCTGGTCCAAGTGTTACTCCAGAATCGGCTTGTCTATTAACTCCAGCAGGTGTTAAGTACTGTTTATCTCCAATAATTTTAAAACCGGGTTTAGTCATCTATGATGATGCAGCATTAACAATAAGAAGTTATACCTCAAACCCTGGTGGTTATACATTATTAACATATGATAGTATTGATTATGTTTTAACATTTGATTCTGATGGTCTTGTTGATACGATTGAAGTTTGTTCATTTGGTGTAACACCAAGTCCAACAATAGCTATTACTCCATCAGTAACTCCAACAACGGGCTTACCACCATCAATAACACCTTCAATTACACCAACAATAACAATATCAAATAGTCCATCTAACACAATTGGGTTGCCGCCATCGGTAACACCAACAATCACATCAACTATAACTATTACTCCAACAATAACAATAACCCCAACAAAATCAGTAGCATCAATCCCAATGGGTTATAATTGTCCTTGTAGTTCACCAGTTCCTGGGGGTATTTATTCAACATTAGGGTTGTGTTTAGCTGTTTGTTTCCCTACACCATCCCCAACCCCTGAACCGACAATAAGTGTGACACCATCTCTTTCATTACCAATACCAGAACCATCAATGACACCATCAAGAACATTACCATTACCAGACCCATCAGTGACTCCATCAACAACAACAACACCAAGTTGTGTTTGTTGGTCATTTGAGAATGCTGGGGGTACAATAGGTAATGTTTCATATGTTGATTGTAATACAGGTGCAACAAGCACAAATGTGGATATTGGTGAAATTATTTACAAATGTGTTACTTATGGAACTACACCTACGCTTAACTCAGGTATTGTTGATATAACCCCGCTTGGTACAGGATGTGTTAATCAATCCGAGTGTGGACCAGGTGGTGGTGGAGTATAATAAAAAAATAAATTAAATATTTATATAAAAAAGATATGATTGATTTAAATATATATGCTCCAGATCCAAAACAATTGGGTTGTTTTAGTTGGTTTAACTTAAATCAATTACCACCAATATCAGGAGGTTTATGTAGTATTAATTTTTGTAGAACAATTGATTCAAATTGTGTTGCTGAATGTGTTGATATATTTGTTAAAAATGTTACAGGTACTTTAGAAATTGGGGATAAGGTTTATATTTTAGAAAACGGGAATTATGTCTTGTTACCTATGGGTAGATATGTTAGTAGTACATTAGGTGTTCATTTTGTTATTGGTAGTGATGGTAGTTTAACAGAAATAATTAATTGCTCAACAGGTTCAGTAGTTAGAGATACTGATGGTAATTACTATTCAACAGTTGAAATAAATGGGTTAGTTTGGTTTAGAGAAAATTTGAGGACAACCAAATATAGTGATGGTACACCAATTTTGAAAATTGATGATAATGCGTCTTGGAGTAAAGATAGAATCGGATCATATGCTATATATCCAGAAAGTTGTTTTGGGTTTTTATACAACTGGTATGCTGTTGATAATTCAAAAGGGTTATGCCCAACAGGTTGGAGAGTACCTACATTTGATGAATTAAAATCACTTAGAAGTGCATATGGTGGAACTTTTAAAGCAGGTAGAGAATTAAAAGTTGAGGGGGATGTTTGGTGGGAAAATACTAATACTAAAACAACAAATGCTAGTGGATTTAGTGCTTATCCTTCTGGTAGTAGAGATTTTAAGGGTAATTATGAATACTTAGGTAAAAGAGCAACCTTTTGGTCATCAACAACAGATACTTGTGAATTTGGTAGTCCAAATGCATTTCAATTGTATTGTTGTGGTATTTTGACTGATGTGGCTGATTTTCAATGTGACGATAAAAATAATGGATATGCTGTTAGATGTGTCCAAAATTAAACTTAAATAATTTTATTTAATAATTAGATGGCTAGAATTTTTGATTTAAAGATAACTTCAGTAGCAGTAGAGTGTAGTTTAGGGTATGATGTGTATTATGACATGGTTAACCCTAATAATTTTGCAACAAATGTTGCAACAGGTAATCTTGCAACGGGGATACCTTTATTTTTATTTCAAAGACCAAACGGATTTAGGGTTAGTGTGCCAGATTTAACAGAATCAATTATAATATACGATCCATGTTGCGGTATTTCGCAAGAATTTTTTATGAGTAATTTAGGTGATGTGTGTTTTGTTGGGGATAAAACAGAATTTAATGCAACAGAATGCTTAACATTAGATGTTGTCACAAATTCTTGCTATGTTAGGTATTTAAATTATGATAGTCAAATAGAAACTTTAACTGTAACTCAGAATGATGTTGGTAATAAATTAGAGATTTGTGTATTAGGTGGAACTCAAGGTCTTTTATTAGATTCTTGTGGTTTTAAACCGCATACACCAAAATGTTTTTGTGCTAAATATGATACAACTTGTTCTTGTTCTGATCAACAATTAGATGGTGATTATAGGTTCTTTAATGTTTTTTTAGTTGAAAATTCCACTCCTGGTCCTTTTAGTATTTTTTACGACGAAGTATCACCAACCAATTTAGTTACATTATATGATACTGGATTTCTAGGTCAAGGAGTACCTATGGAAAACTTAATTAATGGTAACTATATTAGTATTATTGTACCAATAAATGCAACTACTATAATAATACTCGGTGAAACCATAGGGGGGGTACAATATTTACCATTAACTCCAATACCACCATCTATGACTCCAACAATAACTGTAACCCCTACAATTTTAGTTTCAATAACTCCAACACCAACAATAACTAATTCTAAAACACCTAATATATCAGTTACGCCAACTATAACAAATAGTATTTCAATTACACCAACAACTACGCCTCCAACAACAATTACACCTACAATTACCCCAACAATATCAATTACGCCAACAACTACCCCGCCAATAACAATTACACCTACAATTACCCCAACAATTACCCCAACCATTTCAGAAACTCCAACAATAACTCCTACTGTTAGTGTAACGCCAACTAATGAGGTAACTCCAACTCCAACAATAACTCCTACTGTTAGTGTAACGCCAACTAATGAGGTAACTCCGACTACAACAATTACCCCAACCATTTCAGAAACTCCAACAATAACTCCTA
>Ga0214923_10001262_pt1 | contig 36365 bp, 35 predicted proteins | sample LL1510_MetaG_FD_177993 | JGI IMG/M metagenome (GOLD analysis project Ga0214923, IMG submission 177993) | Freshwater microbial communities from Lake Lanier, Atlanta, Georgia, United States - LL-1510 | ecosystem: Environmental > Aquatic > Freshwater > Lake | place: USA: Georgia | collected...
CACTCTCGGGGGATCCATGCCTCGCACCTCTGCCCCACTTTCTAGAGCAGGGCTGTCCTCGCTCCCCGGCGTGATTTCGAGATACCGTTCACCGATAATGCCTGCAATATTGATATAAAATTTCGAATTTTGACGGACCAGATTTTTAACTTCTGGCTCGAGCCCCACTCGCACCTTGACGGAAGTTCCTGCCAAAGCCTCCGAGACAGGAGAAGTTAAGAATTCAATTTTTTCAACCTTTCCAACTTTGACACCGCTTACTCGAACAGGTGCCCCTACTTCGATTCCTCCGGCAAATTGGTAGAAGACTGATAACTGAAGTCGCTGGCCCAACGGCTGAACTAAACCCAAGAGCCAAGCAAAAACCACCAGTAAACCAATGGAGAAAAGAACGAGAAAGCCAACCCAGAATTCTTTGCGACGTTGTTCCATGGAAATTTATGTTGGATGATTCGAAGGATAGACTGAAACTTACTCCCTAATTATACCTTAAAGGCGAGCCATGACCGATAGAGAAATATTGATGCGGGGCGGTCGAGTGTTTAGAACATCCACCAGGCGGAATTGATAAATAAATCCAGGATAATAATGAGTAAGCTACTTCGGGTGACCGCTTGCGTTGCTGCTTCGCCCACCCCCTGGCTTCCCTGACCACAACGTAATCCATAGCTAGCTGAAACAAATGGAATCAGCGTTCCAAAACACGCGGACTTAACCAAAGTCCCTTCCAGGTCGTGCCCTGTCGTAAAGAGTAGCAAAGAGTTGTAAAACTCCCCAGTTTGATATCCCATCCAACGAGCTCCAATAAAGCAAGTGACGAAGCCAGCCACTCCTAGAGACAAAAGCGTCAACGAAATACTAGCCACCAAACAACCAATCCATCGTGGAATCAGAAGATAGTCCACTTCTGACACTGCCAATAATTTTAATTGATCTAACTGCTCGGTAATCTTCATGACTCCAATCTCTGCCGCGATGGAAGAACCCACCCGAGACGAGAGCAGCATGGCGGTTACAACTGGAGCGACCTCCCTCACTGTTAAGACCAACGAGAATGCGGGAACAAGAGCATCCTGCCTTAAAACCACCTTCATGTGCCAAGAAAACTCAAGAACACTCATTAGGGATACGATTGCCAGTGAAAAAACAATGATGGGAGCACTCAACACTGCACAATCGTATATCTGCTTGATTATTTCTTTCCCTCTTATTTTCCTCCCTGAAACGGCGAAAAGCAGCCGGGAAGCCGACATTAATAAAAGCTGACTGGGGTAACAAAGCTGATTCCATTCTTTGATAGCCCATTTTCCTAGCGTATTCATTCTCGAGTTCCTCAGCTTGCTATCAGCCTTGATATAGATTCCACTGAAAACGAAACTAAAAAATCAATGACGATGATGGAGACTAGTGTGACGACAGCAGTTCTTCTTACCGATTGTCCCACTTCCTCCGATCCGCCAGTCGTGTGATATCCCACAAAACATGAAATAGTCCCGATGGTTAATCCAAACAAGAAGCTTTTTAACACTCCAATCAGAACGCTGGAGCCCGAGACAAACTGGGGAATGTGTGAGACGAACAGCAGGGGATTTATCTTCAAATAGACAGATGAAATCATCATTCCTCCGACGACTGTTAACCCCAGCCCCATCACCAATAACAGAAAACTTGAAATCGTCAGCGCCACCAATCTTGGCATGATAATCATCGAGAGCGGGTTCAGTCCCAGACAACGAATTGCATTTAACTGATCAGTAATCGCCATGGTTCCCAATTCCGCCGATGAGAAAGCTCCCACCCTCCCCGCCAACAAAAAAGCTATCAAAACGGGTCCCAGGTTCCTTAACGTTGTTGAAGTGCTTAGTCCCCCCAAAAAGCTTTGAGCCCCAAAGTCCTTCAGTTGGAGATTAATTTGGATGGCGAGTATCGCCCCCACAAACAAACCGGCAACACAGGTAATTGGGATGGAGCGGACCCCAACTTGATACATATGATTAATGAGTTGTTTTCGGCTCAGCCCTTCTTTAAAGAAAAGCCCCACTACGGTCTTTGAAAAGAGAAACCACCTCCCGAAATTTCTCATTATGGTTTGGTATTTAAGCATCGAGAGTGACCATTCCCTTGCAAAACTCCTTAACGAGCTGCTGTTCAGATTTTCGAAAAGATTCTGGCGTGCCCTGAAATACCATTTTACCTCTATCGAGCAGCACAATCGTGTTGGCCAATTCTAGCGCACTTTGAACGTCATGAGAAACAACGATGCAACCGGTCCGTGACTCCCTTACTACATTTTTTATCATTTGATTCGTCACTTCCCGGGCCACCGGATCAAGTCCCGTCGTCGGTTCATCAAATAAAATAAACCGGGGTTCACGAAGCAGTGTTCTAACGACGCTTACTTTCTTCTGGATTCCAAAACTGACCTCCGCGGGGTAATGCCCCAACACCTTTTGAGAAAGCTGAACCCATTCCACATACTTGTTTAAATGTTTTTTTTGCTCATGGCTTATGCCAAACTCAAGATTTTCTAGTAAGGTCAAAGAATCTAATAGTGCAGGCATTTGAAAAACCAAACCGCATTTCTGGCGAAATGCGACCATTCTATTTTCATCTTGAGGATCTGTTTGTTCATTCTCCACCCAAACTTCTCCCTTATCTTGGGGAATGAGACCAACAATGATTTTAAGTAGAACAGACTTTCCCATTCCGGACCGGCCCAAAACGAATAAATTCTCCCCTCGCTCCAATCTAAAACTAACCCCATCGAGGATTGTTTTATCTCCAAAGCTTTTCGTAATGGCTTTAAGCTCAAGCATAGAGTGCTTTGGTTAGGGGTCCGTGGGGTTCACCTCGAATAAACTGTCTAATAGCGGGATTTTCAATCGTCTTAAACTTTTGGACGCTTTCTTCGCAGGTTAAAGCCCCTTCCCACAAAAACCCGACCCGATTGGCTAGGCGAAACGCAACTGATAACTCCGACGTGGTGAATATTAGGATAACTCTGTTGGCCGAACAGTAATCTTCGATAATTTTCATAATTTCATCCGATGTCACAGGATCAAGCCCAGCCGTGGGATCATCGAGCAACAAAACAGAGGGCTGCAGCGAAAACACCCGAGCAAGAGACAATCTTTTCAACATGCCTCCACTGAGTTCTTTTAACTTCCTATTTTCAGTGCCTGAAAGGCCAACTTGTTGAAGACAGTGCTGCGCCTGTTTCTTTCGCTCCGAAATAGAAAGGTCGGTTAACTCCGCCAGCGCAAAATCAATGTTTTCCAAAGCATCATAACAATCCAAGAGACCGCCCTTTTGAAAACTCATTGCCATTCTCTGTGACAGAGCTCTGCTTTTTTGTAAATCAGAACGCTCAACTCGTTCCCCACTCAAACAAATTTCACCTCGACTTGGGAGGAGAAGCCCCGAACACAGTTTGAGCAACGTGGTTTTACCGACACCAGAGGGCCCCAAAATACAGGCTCTATCACCGGTTTGCAGAGTTAAGCTGATATCTTTTAACAGGGGTACTTGGTCAGCGGAAAACGAAAACCAGACGTTTGAAATTTCAAGTCTTGGCAGATACGCATCGGCAGTCATTGAGTTATTTTACCATGCTTCCTCAGGGAGAACTAATCCAGGGAAGCCGTTCTTTTTGATCAGGGAGTCCAATTTGCGTTCTTTTTTCATCTCCCCGCATCCAAAAAATCATTGGGGTTGATTTGATCCCCCATCTGACTTCAGCTTCTTTTTTGGTCACGCACCCCGTAGCTTGAAAACCACGAAATTTCTGGGCACTTTCAAGACAGGTGACTGGATTTGAATCGATCCACAGGACTTTAACTTTAGCGTTATCACGCTCCGACATTTCCTTTTTCATTCGGAACAACAATTCACGGCAAGGTATGCATTCCTTCTCAGAAATAACAGTAACCCGATCCTTTTGCCATCTTCGAAAACAAGCTGAATGTTGTGTTGTTGGAACAATCCCTGGGAGCTCACCCTCTGTACAACTAAACCCAGTGAGAGTGATAAGAAAACAGAGGCAAGAAACTAACGCCCTCATCAGAGAGTCGCTCGGACAGACATCATAAACACGCGACCTCTTAAGGGGCCCCAAACGTGCAAGTTATCTAGATGAAAATGATTTGGATCGGACCCGTGCTGGTTCCATGCTAAGGGAGAATCTCCCCAGCCAGTCTGAGTGAAATTGGTGGCATTTAGAACTGACAACGAAAACTCCCAATTTTTCCAAGGCCGATAATTGGTGCCCAAATCGATGGTGGCGAATAGGGGGGCTTTCTGATTTTTTAATTCCTTTAACGTGTCTACCGGTCCTAGTTCGGTGTCGACCGTTTCATAATTTATATAGTGCTTGTCGTAACCGTAGTCGGATAAATTTCTGGGTCCAGTCATTTGGGCTGAAACAAAAACATCCCACTCCGCACCAAACTTCTTCTCTGCCCTAATACGAGCCCGTTGTTCAACCGCTGCCACTGGAAGTAATTTTTTGTACTCTTGGGGCAATCGGAAATCCTCAACCCCCAATTCAAGTAGCCAAGAGCCTGACCGATAAGTGCCGGAGATGCCAGAAGACAGAACGGTCACCTCTTTATTAAGATTTTCAAATTTTGCTGGGCTGAATTCATCGACGGGATCGGCCGCATAAGCCAGATGACTCAATTGAGTGCCGTAAACGCTAGCATTCCATTCCCAAGGTCCTTTTGAAAAATTTTCGGAAACTCCTACTGAGTGAGAAGTTTCAATCTCAGTCAACCCTATCGTAAAACCATTCTCGCTTAGCCCATGCTGAGACTCAAAGAAACTGAGCGGAGCCCGATATCCACGGCCGTAGGAAATTCGAGCGGTCCAATTGGGGCTCTGAGTCCACTTCCAGAAAAATCTGGGTGAGCCCAAGACCTTTTGTACTTGGCGATCCTGAGTTTTTTGAAAGGGCCAATCGATATTCAAATAATCCAAGCGCCCCGCGATATTGAACTCATGGTACAGACTGGGCGACCAAGTATCTTGAACAAAAAGGGCAACATTTCGAAATTGAAAATCGTCCGGTGGAAGTCCCTTAATATCGTAAAGTTTTTGTGAAAATGACTGCATTTGCTCGTAACGACCGTCGGCTCCAAAACTCACCACGTGTTCTGAAGACACCGGAGTAGATACGCGAACATCTTGAAAAGCGAGCAGATCTTTATTTCGGTAATCGTAACCATGAAAATAGATTGAATCTTGATTCTGCCAAGCCGCACTTGAAGTAACTTGAAGTTGAGAGCTTTCTCCCAAACGATGTCGCCAACGCCCAACAGCCTCCTGTCGTGCGAGAGTAATCGTATCTGCAATTTTTAATTGATCATCTAGGTAAGGTTTTTCAACATTGTTGTCTTGAAACTTTGGTAATTCTACAACTGAAAGAAAAGAGGTTGGCTTAGTTCCATCCACCGTACCTCCCAAAATCGAAACATTTTGCCAGCCGTATCGAAGCTCTAAATTATCTCGAGCCCCCAAATCCACCAATACTTTGCTCAGAATGCCCGCATTTGAGAAAAAGGGAGCATCGGCTACTCCATTTTTATCAACGTCCCAAACACCTGTTCGTCCCGAATCCCAATAGCCCTGGCGATTCCACTGTCCAGAAACAAATAATCGAGTATTCTTCAAAAAATTCGTCTCTGAAACGGCTCCACTCAAGAGCCAGTTCTGAGATGAACCGGATGCCAAATTTAAATCAACCTCGTTTTTATGGGGACTCTCGGTAATAATGTTGAGAACCCCGCCAATCGCCTCGGGAGCAACTAAAGATGCGCCAGAGCCTCGACTGATTTCTATCGACTCGACTCCTGATAACGGAACCGCGTCTACACCATAGAAACTTGAAACAGCTGAATGGAGTGGAACCCCATCTACCAAAATAGTCGTATGCTCCCCTCTTAATCCGTTAACGGTGATTCGTTTTGCACCACAAGTGGCGCAGGAAGTTTGGCTGTCTACACCACTCTCTCCAGATATTGCTTCGGATAAGTTCGGAGCTTTCTTTTGTTCGAGCTTTTTTTTCGGGAGTCTAATGGTTGGAACAACTGAAGCCTTATCTAGCTCAGAACTTGAACTTGCTCCTTCTTCTTGAACAACTATCTCAGGAAGCGCTCCCACCTCTTGACCTTCCGAAAAAACGCAAGCGCCCCAGAAGGCAATTAAAAAAAAGAGGTGTTTTTTCACTCCGCTCTCACTGGTCTAAGTTCGTTGCAAGTAGCATCGTGCAAATGATCAAAGTGCATCCAGTTTAACCTAAAAGCGAACGGTTCGCTCAGGAACTGGCTGGGCTTTTTTAAGACGACTCTTAAAAACTCTTTAGTGCTGGCATCTTGCCATTCCAAAATCTTTCCTTGCGACTTGGGATCGAACTTCAGAACAACTTTTCCAAGGCCTTGTCCCTCATGTTCATAACTCGTAGACACTTCTACTTCGTAGTTCTCTCCTTTTTCCCCTTCTCTATGAATGTAAAGAAAGCAGGGGCGCCCCTTGTCGGTACCTTGGTAGGAAAAGGAAGCTTCCGAACTTGCCGTTGCACCCAATGAAAAAAACCCTAAAATAAAGAGAACCAAAACTTGCTCCTTTCGGGGACTTTGACTAAGGTTTAACGCTCCATGGCCACACTTTGCAAGACTACGTTTTTGTTTGATCGGATCAAACTGCATCTAGCTAGTTTTGTCAGTGTTTTTATGCATTTACTTCTCTTTTATAAAGTTGCCTCCCCCCTCGGCCCCTCTACTTTTGACAGGCTCTTAGGCAAAAAGGGAGGAGCTGAAAATGCCACTGAGGTTTCTTTTTTTCCAAACTATGGAACCCGTTCCGCCAGTAGCCCCCCTCCCCAGATGAGTCCCTTAGATCTTCCCTCTCAAACCAATCAACCGAAAAAGAGTGGTTCAGCGCTCAAAGAATCCGTTTCATCTGGCATTGATTCAAAGGGGATCGGTCAAGGTGGAACTTCAACGCAATACGCCTCGGTCCTTCATGCTTATTTAGATTCGGCGAAGGTCTTCCCACGCTCTTTGAAAGAACTGGGTTTATCAGGTGTTGTTAAAGTTCGGTTTCAGGTTACTCCGGAGGGACGCCTCGAAGATATTCGGCTAGCGGAATCAGATGCTCCCAAACTCCTCCAGCAAGAAGCGGTTCGTTTTCTTCAAAAACTGGAGAAAGTTCCTCTTCCCCCGTCGCACTACACTTACCAGCAACTTCAATTTGAACTCCCCCTCAGATATGAGTTAAAAAGCTGAACATGCCGTGGCGTTTTTTTTTCTTCTCTGCTTTTTCTTTTTTCTTAAGCATTCCCAGCTTTAGCACTCCTCTAGCCCAGTTAAAAGTTGGCTTAGTTTTAGACCGAGGAGGTAAGGATGATAAATCCTTTAATGCTTCAGCTTTTCGAGGGGCTAGCAGGGCGCAAAAGGAATTAAATATCCATTTAAAAGTTCTCGAGTGCGCCAGCGACTCAGCTTTCATTCCTTCGATTCGGACTTTTGCGCAACATAGTTACGACCTGATCATTGGAATTGGCTTTGTTCAGAAATCGGCTATCGAGACAGTTGCCCAGCAATTTCCTAAAATTGATTTTTTGCTGATTGATGCTCCAAGCTCGCTTCCCAATGTACGTTCGATTATTTTCCAAGAGCATGAAGGATCCTATCTGGTAGGGACTATCGCCGCTTTAACCAGTAAATCAAAAATGGTTGGTTTTATTGGAGGTATGGACATTCCACTCATCCGAAGGTTTGAGCTAGGATACCGTACCGGAGCTCAGGCAGTATCGCCCCAGGTTAAAACACTCACCCACTATGTCGGAGCCTCATCCGAAGCCTGGAGAGATCCTTCAAAAGCAAAAGAGCTAGCAATGCTACAATTCGCCAAAGGAGTGGATGTTGTTTTCTGTGCCGCGGGCTCCTCGTGTCTTGGGGTTTTCGATGCAGCCGAAGAAAAAAGCAAATTTGCTATTGGGGTGGATTCAAATCAGAACTGGGTCAAACCCGGAACGGTTCTCACGAGCATGGTGAAAGGGGTCGACCAGGCGGTTTTTGATTCGACTCGTCTCAAACTTGCGGGCTCTTTTAAGGGAGGTACCGTTCACATGGGACTCAAAGAAAATGCGATTTCATTTTCGATAGATGAACACAATCGCAAGGTGCTACCTTCCAGTGTCCAAAAGGAGGCTATGTTAATTCGGGATAAAATTTTGAACGGCCTCATCAGGGTTCCTGATTATTACCAATTAGGCAAATCCCCGAGCACCTCCCAGTGATTCTTTCACCTCTGATCACATTTAAAAACATTTCGAAGAGTTTTGGTTCTGTTCTGGCTAATGACAGTGTTTCCTTTTCTGTTACTGACAATTCTTTTCATGGGGTGATTGGGGAAAATGGGGCTGGGAAATCGACCATCATGAAAATTCTTTACGGCCTCCTAAGGCCGGATTCCGGTGAAATCTTCCTTAACGGTCAGCAAATTCAATTCAAGAACCCTCAAGAGGCTATTCGCTCAGGCATTGGAATGGTCCACCAGCATTTTATGCTGGTTCCCACTCTCTCCGTGTGGGAAAACGTCATTCTTGGGCTTGAACCCACTCGTCTAAATTTAAACCCACAAGACGCTCTTCGCGAAGTCGATTCACTTCAAAAAGAATTCGGATTTTCGCTGGATCTTTCTAAAGCGGTTGAAACTCTTTCTCTTGGCGAACAACAACAAGTAGAAATCCTAAAGCTTCTTTACAGAAAATCTCGGATTCTTATCTTAGACGAACCAACGGCCGTTCTAACTCCGCAAGAGGTCACTTCACTTTTTTCCAAATTGAAATCACTTCAAGAACAAGGAAAAACCATCATCGTAATCACTCACAAGCTGAAGGAAATCTTGGCCTACACCCAGACAGTTACGATCATGAGAATGGGCAAGGTTATCGCCACCAAAGCAACAGTCGATTTAACGGAAGATCACTTATCTCAATTAATCATGGGAAGAGAGCGAGTTCCATTACCCAAGCGCACCACTTTTTCATCTGAGGCACAACCGGTCTTACATCTGGAGCACCTCTCTACTTCTCCAACAACATCACAAAAACACCTTAAACATATTAATCTAAGTGTTTACCCTGGACAGATTTTAGGAATTGCCGGAATTGAGGGTCAGGGACAAAGCGAATTAGTGGAGGTTCTTTGTCAATTGACCCCCTTTACAGGCTCCGCCGCTCTCCTCGGAACTCCCCTAAATTCGACATCAGCCTATGCGAAGCGGCAGGCTGGCTTTTCTTTGATCCCCCCGGATCGGCAAAGAGAGGGTCTAGTTTTGGATTTTTCTACTGCCGATAATTTTGTCCTGGGACATCAGAGAGAAAGTCATTTTCTGGAGCGTGGTTTTTTAAACTCCAGGTACATTCGATCTTTTTCCCAGTCTCTGATGGATAGATTTGACGTGCGACCAGCAAATCCACAGCTTCCAGCTGGCGCACTATCTGGGGGAAACCAACAAAAGCTTTTAATTGCCCGAGAAACCAGTTCGTCAGTTAAAATGCTCTTAGCCTGTCATCCCACTCGCGGGGTGGATATTGGTTCAATCGATTTTATTCACTCTCATTTTTTACGATTGGCAGAGCAAGGTGCTGGGATTTTATTGATTTCGTCTGATCTCGATGAGCTTTTAACTCTGGCTGATTCGATTGCGGTGATACGCGACGGCATGATTGTTTGTGAAAGTCCAACCCCCGGACTGTCTTTGAAGGAATTAGGCCTATGGATGACGGGAGCTAAAACGTGAAACAGTTTTATTCAATTCTGTTTGCAATGCTCATATCCCTTTTGTTGATAGTAGGTCTTCTTCTGTTCATGGGCGAAGACCTAAAGGCCCTCTCAGAAGCTTTAAACTACACTTTCCTGAACCGATTTGGGATTGGTTACACTTTATATTATACAACCCCGTTGATTTACACGGGCCTTTCGGTAGCCCTGTGCTTTCATGCAGGCCTTTTTAATATTGGCGCCGAGGGACAACTGCTTTGGGGAGCGGTCTCAATTGTCGCCCTCACAAAACTTTTTCCTCATCTGCACTCTTGGGCCGCGCTCCCTTTGTCTTTTTTAATTGCCGCTTTTGCTGGAGGACTTTGGGGATTTCTTCCCGGCTACTTCAAAGCAAAAAGAGGTTCCCATGAAGTCATTACAACGATTTTATTAAATTTCATTGCCCTTTCTTGCGTGAATTACCTCATTTTAAACCCCTTTAAAAACCCAGAAAGTCAGGCAGCCGAGACAAGTGTTTTGCCCGAATCCTACCAGCTAAAGACCCTCTGGTTCCCGACAACTCCCGTCAATGCGAGTCTTATTTTCGCAATCGTGGTTGCCATCTCTATTTACATTATTCTCTTCAAGACCTCTTTTGGATTCGAAGTCCGCACCATGGGTAAAAGCCAAAGCGCGGCGCTCTTTTCAGGGATCTCACTGTCTAAAAGAACTTTATCCATTTTCATGATTTCCGGAGGGTTGGCGGGTTTGGTAGCAACAAACGAAGTGATGGGAAATGAGCATAAGCTGATCGAGGGATTTTCGCCAGGTTATGGATTTACGGGAATCGCAGTGGCCCTCCTTGCTAGGAACCATCCGATCGGAATTATTTTTTCAAGTTTTCTGTTCGGAAGCTTACAAAACTTTTGTCGAGAACTGGAGTTTTTCAGTCAGAACATATCCAAAGACATTTCTCTAATCCTCCAGGGCCTACTCATTATCTTAGTATCGACACGTGATTTTTGGCTGAGGAACAAAAAATGATTGAACTTATCCAATCCACTCTTCGATTATCCGCACCGTTAATTTTCGCGGCCATGGGAGGAGTTTTGTGTGAACGCTCCGGAGTAGCAACTATTTGTTTAGAAGGTATCCTTTTGATCTCGGCTTTTGCAGCTGCCACGTTGGATGTTTTTACCTCAAGTCCTATCCTGAGCGTTCTTTTCGGGATGCTTGCGGGATCTGCTTTTATGGGACTTCACGCTTTTCTCACTCAAAAGATAAAGACCGATCATATTATCAGCGGCGTCGCCATCAACATACTAGCCGCAGGCCTGCCTCCCCTGCTATCTCAGACCTGGTTTGGCAGCTCAACGAATACTCCCTCGGTGGCATCTCATGCTCGCCTAAGTGAAGCATGGATGGTGGGGATTTCTTTGCTCCTTCCGTTGGGGATTCATTATCTTTTTTTTCGAACCTCTTTCGGTTTAAGAATCCGAAGCGCCGGAGATGGTCCAGAGGCTTTGCAAACAGCCGGGGTTTCTCCCGTGAAAGTGAGAACATTAGCCCTTCTCCTGGGTGGGGCTTTGACTTCTCTGGGAGGCTCTTATTTGTCGATTGGCCACTCAAGCCAGTTCCTAAGAGACATGACGGCTGGAAATGGGTTTATTGCTCTGGCAGCTGTCATTTTTGGAAAATGGCGGCCGATCCCAGCGTTTTTAGCTGCTCTATTTTTTGGGTTTACTGAAGCTCTTCCGATGACTCTTCAGGGACTTGCTTGGCGTGGGATAATCGTTCCAGTTCAATGGATTCAAATCATTCCCTATCTTCTGACCCTCGGGATTCTCGTTTTAACAGTAGGAGCTGCCCGACCTCCAAGAGCGATCGGTTCCAAATAACCTAAAAACTCACATGGGAAGAATCGCTGTGTGAGATTTCACATCCTTTGTTTTGCTCTTGAGTAATTCCAAACGTTTGGAAATCTCAGCTCGAGTTTCATCAAAATCAATCACGGTGTCGACCACCAATTCAGATGCCATCCGATAGATATTTACGTCCTTCTCATATTCTCGCATTTTTTCTTGGACAAAGGCTTTACGCTCGTCCGGCGCCATCGTTGCAAGTTTGTTGTAATAAACAGCATTCACCGCGGGCTCAGGCCCCATCACTGCAATTGCTGCTGAAGGAAGCGAAATCACGGAATCGCTATCAAAAGCAGGCCCACACATTGCGTAGAGCCCAGCGCCAAAAGCCTTCCGAATAATTAAGGTGATTTTAGGAACGCTGGCATTCGACATGGAATGAATAAACTTCGCCCCCGCTCGGATCATTCCCTCTTTTTCAATTTTCGACCCAATCATAAATCCAGGAACATCTGAAAGAAATAAGAGTGGAATATTAAAAGCATCACAGATTTGAATAAATCTAGCTGCCTTATCAGAGGACTCCACGAACAGAACGCCCCCTTTCACTCGCGGTTGATTCGCTACCACCCCAACGACTCTTCCTTCAATCCGACAAAGACCCGTCACCAATTCACTCGCATACAGAGGTTTCAGCTCAAAGAAGGTATTTTCATCTGCAAGTGTATCGATCACTTCTTTGATGTCGTAAGCGCGAGCGGGTGACTGCGGTATCAACGCTTTTAAATCGGTTGAAGGACGCTTGCTCTTCGAGCCTGCAATAGTACTGGGTTGTTCCAGATAATTTTGGGGAAAATAACTTAAATACCGTTTTGCTATTTGGATTGCCTCTGTTTCATCCTTAACGAGTATGTCACCACACCCACTCTGAGTGCAGTGCATACGGGCTCCGCCCATTTCTTCCAAACTTACTTTCTCCCCAATCACAGCTTCTGCCATTCGCGGGGAACCCAGGTACATGCTGGCATTTCCCTCAACCATGATTAAAACATCGCAAAATGCTGGAATATAAGCCCCCCCCGCAGCAGAAGGACCAAAGAGAATACACACTTGGGGAATTTGCCCCGACAAGACTGCCTGATTTCTAAAAATTCGTCCTGCCCCTCTTCTTCCCGGAAACATTTCAACTTGATCCGTAATACGCGCACCCGCGCTATCAACTAAGTAAAATACAGGGATTTTTAATTGATGGGCTTTTTCTTGAAGTCGAATCATCTTTTCAACGGTTCGAGCTCCCCAGGATCCAGCTTTTACCGTTGAATCATTTGCCAGGATAGCAATGGGTCGATTATTTACTTTTCCGATCCCGGTAATAACGCCGTCCGCCGGAAGTTCATCGTTTAAACAATTTGCAAATTGACCATCCTCAACAAACGAGCCCGCGTCCACAAGAAGTTCGATTCGCTTTCTAGCGAAAAGCTTTCCTTCACTGGAATTTTTTTCGTGATACTTTTTGTTTCCACCTTGAAGAATCCGCTCTCGGTGCCTTTTAAACTCTTCAGAATCTGGCATCTCATTCTCCTTGATAACTGGGTTTCCGTTTTTCGGTGAAGGCTCTTAATCCCTCTAACCGATCTTTGGAATAAAGACAGGGCTTATAGCACTCGACTTCCCATTGAAGGGCTTCTTCCCATGGTTTTTCTTTTCCTCTTTGGATCGCTTTCTTAGCCTGCTGAATGGCAATGGGACCCGCTTCGGCAATTTTATTAGCCCACGCCATGGCATCCTTGAGCAATTGTCCGGGCGCTGAAACGTGATTGACGATTCCCCAATTGAGCGCCTCTTGCGCGGTTAATCTCTTTGCGAGAAGCACCATCTCCATGGCTCGGCTTAGCCCGACTGTACGGGTTAATCTTTGAGTGCCACCATTTCCCGGAATGATTCCCAGCTCTGTTTCTGGCAGCCCCAAAACAACATTCTCAGCTGCTATTCTCAAATCACAGACGAGAGCAAGCTCAAGGCCTCCCCCCAATGCAATTCCGTTCAAAGCTGCAATACTGGGAATGGCCAAGCGCTCCCATCGAAGATACAAAGAACGCACCATCTCAAGTCGAAGAAGCACATCTTTTTCATTCATGCCCTGACGCTCTTTGAGGTCAGCGCCGACACAAAATGCTTTTTCACCTGAAGCAGTTAAAACAATCGCTCGGGCAACCCGGTCAGTTTCAAGTACATCTAGTAACTTCTTGAACTCCTCTAAAATCTCTTTGTTGAGAGCATTCATCTTGTCAGGCCGATTCAACGTAACTACCACTACCGGCCCTTCTCGCTTCAACAGCACATGGTTAGATGCCATATAACGTGCCCCCTTTTTTTAGAACTGCAGCCAATCTGCTCTCTAGGGATAACCCCAGCTGATTTAACAGTCGGATCGTTTTGCCCAAACCATCCCAGTCCATTTGATGTGTGCTTCCCTGGCGATTCAATAAATAAGCTATTTCTTCCGTCGGGACATTACCCGAGGCGCCTTTTGCGTAGGGACATCCCCCGATGCCTCCCGTCGCCCCATCAAACTGGGTAATTCCCATCTCTATTGCGGCTACGATATTACTGAGGGCCAAACCATAGGTATTATGAAAATGAAGAGCTAATTTCTCAGCTGGATAAACCGCCAATGCTTTTTTCAAAACTTTTACCACTCGCACAGGACTTGCGACTCCAATGGTATCACTTAGCGCTATTTCATCGGGCTCCAACTCAACAATACGCTTTAGGACATGCTCCAGTTTGTCATCAGGGATCTCCCCTTCATAAGGGCATCCAAAAACTGTTGAAATATAGACACGGCTCCGTCTCTTTTCTGCCTTAACTTTTTTTATCATTCCTTCCAAATTTTTGAGTCCTGACTCGATTGTCGAATTAACATTTTTTTGATGGAAGGCTTCGCTGGCAGCAGTGAAAAAACTAGCCCAAGAAATGGGGAATTTCAGAAACCGATCTAAACCTTTTTCATTTGGAACAAAAGCCATGAGTTCCGTTTGGCCAAAATAAGGAGATTTGAAGACGGCCTGACAGAGATCCTCGCTATCGGATAATTGTGGAATCCATTTGGGATGTGAGAAACTGGTAAACTCCAGGCGAGAATAAGAACAACTCAGAAGACTCTGAAATAAACTCAACTTTTGTTGGGTAGATAAAATTAAGGATTCGCTTTGTAACCCATCTCTGAGAGTAACATCAGTGAGTTGAATAACACGATTATGCACTAGGCTATCTCTATCACTGTTTCGCCTTCATTCACAAAGTCACCTTTGACCTTCAAGATCGCAGTAACTTTGCCTGCGACAGAACTTGAAACCGGAACTTCCATTTTCATGGATTCCAAAATCACAACTTCTTGTCCAACTTTTACGTTATCACCGACTTTGACCGTCACTTCTAATAAAGTCCCGGCCATGTTGCTTACGATTTTTGATGGCATTTTTCTAACCTATCTCGAAAATATATCCCAACCTCATCATCACTGACCAATAATCATCCGCACCGCTTTCGCCAAAAAGCGAGTGGTACCTAAACCCTAAACCTGTTCGCAAATTATCTGAAAGAACAACATCTCCAGCTGCATCCCAATGAATACCGAAGTAAGTGTTACTGGTGCCACGACTAAAGGTATAAAACCCTGGACCCAATCCTGCTGATAAATCCACCTCAGCCACTTCAACATGAAACCCTACTCCCAAGGTCTGACTGTAAAGTTTAAGTGATTGGGTTCCCCCCGTATGTGAACTCATCTGAGAGCTAAACGTGAGATCCCAAAGCGCGCCTGTCTTAAAGCCCAGATCCACCCCAAACCCAAGCGCATTTCCCGAAGCGTTTTGCGAGGGTCCAGTTAATCCTACTTGTCCCACCTGAGCTCCCAGATAGACACCGTCCAGAGCCAAAACTGAACTACTAATAAATAAAATTAAAAATCCAAATACCCTTATCATTTCTAAAGTTTAACCCAGCTTTAGAATGAAAGGCAACAAGGAGGGAGACTAACTTTTTTAGCCCGTGGGACCTGAGCTTTCAACCTTCTCAACAAACCCACATTCTTTGTTGGGGCAACGAATCGAGGCCCCCTCTTTTTTGGTGTAGTGTTCAGCCAAAAAGGGATGCTTGCACTGGGGACAAGCTCGCCCCTTAATCGGTTTGTCCCACATGGCATACTTACAATTGGGATATTGAGTACAACTGTAAAATACTTTCCCAAACCGAGTTCTTTTCTCAGACAATTCCCCATTTTTGCACTCCGGACATTGAATACCCGTCGTGATGGCCTTGGTTGTTTTGCATGTCGGATAGCTTGAGCAGGCCAAGAATTTTCCAAATCGTCCGGTTTTAACCATCATCGGTGCAGAACAGGCTGGACACTTTTCATCAGTCACTTGTTGTTCAACGAGTTTTACTTTTCCTTCTTCATCCGTGGTGTACTCGCTTGTAAATCGACAATCAGGATAGCCTTGGCAAGCGGCGAACTTCCCATTTTTTCCCCATTTTAAAATGACCGGCTTTTCACATTTTGGACACTTCAAGTCCGTAACTGTCTCTTCTCGCTTAATATTCCGCATTTTTTCAGAAGCAGTCGCGAGTTCCTTTTCGAATGGAACATAAAAGTCCTTGAGCGTTTTAATCCAGTTGAGTTTTCCTTCTTCGATTTGATCCAATTGATCTTCTAGATTAGCCGTAAACTTTACATCTAGAATTTCAGCAAAGCTTTGAATGAGTAGCTCAGTCACAATATTTCCGAGCTCGGTGGGATAAAATCGATTCTCTTTCTTCTCTACATATTTTCGGTCTTGAATCGTGCTAAGAATTGATGCGTAAGTAGAGGGTCTACCAATTCCCTTCTCTTCCAACTCTTTAATCAAAGAACTTTCCGAATACCTTGGTGGGGGTTGTGTGAAATGCTTTTCGTCTTTTATCCCCTTGTTTGCTAAACGAGACTGTTCGTTAAGGTCGGGCAAACTGACCGCCTCTGCTTCCTCAGGGGATTTTTCATCCGATTGCCACATGACTAAAAATCCATCAAATCTCAGAATGGAGCCATTGGCTCTAAAACCATAAACCTTTCCATTTTTGGCTTTAGCTTCGATATCTACCGACGTTTGATCAAAGACCGCCTGCTCCATTTGCGATGCCAAATAACGCTTCCAGATCAACTCGTATAAACGATACTGATCCAGCTCCAAATAAGGTTTAACTACTTCCGGCGTAAACTCCACCGAGGTTGGTCTGACAGCTTCATGCGCGTCTTGAGCATTTTTCTTGTTGCGATACTCTAAAGGTGTCTTCGGCAGATATTCATTTCCTAAGATCTTTTGAATAATTTCCCGCGCATTTTTAATAGCTTCATCTGATAGTCGGGTTGAGTCCGTTCTCATATAGGTGATCAAACCCTGTGCGCCTAGCTCTCCCAACTCGACCCCTTCATACAATTGCTGAGCAAGCGTCATGGTCTTTTTAGCGCTGAAGTAGAGCCTTTTTGAGGCCTCCTGCTGTAAGGTAGAAGTAATAAACGGAGGATCGGGATTCCTTCTTCTTTGTTTCTGGGTCACTCCAGTAATTTTCCACTGAGAAGCTCCCACATCCTGAGCGATTTCTTTTGCCCACTCTTCGGAATCGATATCCGTTCTTTCAATCTTTTTATCCCCAGCTTTGATCAATCTGGCTGGAAAATTTTTTCCCTCTGATTCAAGAAGGGCCTCAATGGTCCAATAAGCCTTTGGCTGAAAAGCCAACACTTCTTTTTCTCGTTCTACGATCATCCTGACAGCAACACTCTGCACTCGCCCAGCCGATAGGCCTCGTCGAACTTTGGTCCATAAAATGGGAGAAATCTTATAACCTACGAGGCGATCAAGAACCCGACGCGCTTGTTGCGATTCATACCGTTCTTTCGACATCGGAACAGGATTCTCAATTGCTTTAATAACGGCAGGTTTCGTGATTTCATGGAACAAAACGCGGTGAGCCTGATCTTCAGGCAGCTTAAGAACCTCGACAATGTGCCAAGCGATTGCTTCCCCTTCGCGATCAGGGTCAGCTGCTAGGTATATTTTTTTGGCGTTTAAGGCCGCTTTTTTTAACTCTTCAACTACTTTTGTCTTCCCCTTTATGAGCTCATAAGTGGGGGTAAAATCATGATCCAGATCAACACCTAAACTGCTCTTTGGAAGATCCAGGATGTGTCCAACAGATGCTTTGACGTCAAAATTTCGGCCCAAGTATTTTTTTAAGGTTTTTGCTTTTGCAGGCGACTCAACGATAACCAACCCTTTCGCAGGGCCTGAGCGCGGGCTGGAATCAGCAACCGCAGCTTTCTTGGCTTTAGTGGCAGTTTTCTTTTTTACTTTAGTTGCTTCCATTAAATATCTTAAATCAAAAATGAATCCGTCAACCCAACTTGAGATTCGCCGTGGAGTTTGTGCTCATAACCGAAAAGGGTAAGGGCTGCAACGGTTTTTATTTCTCGGATCCCCGTTTCCCCTTCAAGGTTCATTGCTTTTTCAATAATTTCATCTTCCAAAGCGTGGTCAATAATACCACGAACTTTCAATTTCCAAAGATAACCACGAGCTTGTCGACTAATCTGACTTGATTCTTTGGTAGAATAAACTCGGCAAACAGGTATTTCTTGACTCCAGAATGGCCCAATTTCATCCAACATTGTTTTCTCGATATGAGTAAGGGCGCCTACAATTTCTTCTTCCGAAAAACCTTGCGAACTTAATTCTTCCCAAATCTGATCAGCGTCATAAAACAAATCCTTATTCTGCTGCAAACTTTGGGAAAGATGCCCCAGGATGTTGAGTATTTTTTGTCGCAATGGGTTTAATTTGTTTTTTCTTCTTATTATTGTTCTTAAGAAAACTTCATTTGGCAAGATTCTTTGGATTCAACAGCCGTGGTCGAAAGATATCGCTGAGGGGCAATCTCAAATATCCGTCCCTGCTCTAAAGCAATCTGCAGTTGGGATAGTCCGTTTCGTCCGAAAATTTTTAACCAATCCGAAAGTGTAAATGCCTGTCCAAAACAGAAGGGCGTCACTCCGTCGCTTTGTTCGATATCAGAAAAGTTTAACTCCACAGGCAATTCTTCGAGAATATCTCGAACAGATGAAACCAGTTTCGCGCCGTTTTGAATCAGTTCATGCCCTCCCTGAAATGAATCAGAATCAATGGGACCCGGGACAACAAACACATCTCGCCCCTGCTCTAACCCGCAGAGCGCTGTAATCAAGGAGCCACTCTTTTTTTTTGCCTCAATTACTAGAGTTCCCAGACTTAACCCTGAGATGAGTCGATTTCTCTGCGGAAAATGAAATGGTAGAGGCGGTTCAAACGGCGGATATTCACTCAGCCAAGCCCCCCCAGAATCCAAGATCTCAAAAGCTAACTTTTGATGCTCTTTGGGATAGAGGTGGGCAAACCCAGACCCCATCACTGCCACTGTTGGCCTACGGAGGCTGAGAGCCCCCCGATGACCCACCCCATCGATCCCCTTAGCTAGTCCGCTGACGATGCATATTCCGGACGAGGACAACTCTCTAGAAAGCCGGTAAGCGCATGCTAGTCCATAATTCGTAGCTCTTCTTGACCCTACAACTGCTATCGCTGGCAATTGAAAACATTTTAGGTTTCCCCGAACAAAATAGACCGGTGGTGCATTTTGAATTTTATTGAGAAGCGGGCTTAACTCGCCGGAAGAAATGATATGACATTCATTTTTAGAACACCAAAGAAGTGTTTTTTCAGTTAATTCAACGGGATTTTGGGAGCGGTGCTGAGGGGAACTAAAAAAATGCAGGAGACTTCCGTAAACATCCATTTCTTTTAGATAAAGATGAGAGCCGAAAATGACAATAGCTGGGGGGAAGCACTCAAGAATTTAATCAATCGTAACCTTGGGACGGTGGAATTCAATCTTCTTTAAATGATCGGGAAGCTGACTCTGAGACAGTAACACATCTCCCACTTCTATCCCTGCTCTACATTTAATAATGTACCCAACGCTTGATTTTTCGCTCAGGTGGACAATTTTAACCTCACCTTTTGAGGCGGGTTCGATTAATTTTTGATCCTTCAGAATGGGATCAGTATCTTCAAACACTTTGAAGATATGCCCCAATTTCACCCCCGCTTCTCGTCCTTTATCCAAAACTAGAAGTTGCCCTTCACGAAACCAGGAGTGATCTAAAGATTCGCCCAGTAAGACTCGAGTTGAAAGGTCTGCAGGGGGAGTCAGAGAGGGTTCACGCATGGAAATGAACGGTATGTCCATGACTCTATCTCCTCTTTCAAAGGTATCGTAAGCTGAAGTGACAACCGCTCTTGCCAACTCATCTCCATAATCTTGAATTTCCACTTCACCCACTATCTGCATCACTGACTTGAAAGAAAGTCCTGGTCTCTCCACATCTCGAACCACTGCGTATCTCTTTCCGACCAGAAGTTTTTCTTTTATCAAGGGCCCAATATAAATTCTGCTTTCTGAGCCAAAATAATTTTTGTCTTCATAGGAACCAGTGATAATCCCCAGAATCTCTTCGCCCTCAAGTATCAGAAATCTTAATCTGTGATGATTGGCATAGCCCGAGGAGAGGAGTTGATCCGGTGCCTCTTCAAGAGTTTTTCTTTTCTTAACCTCACCGGTTTCATTGGAGGGTTCTCTGAGTTTTCGACCTTCTGATTTGCTTAAAATTATCTTTTGCTGGGGCTCCAGAAGATGAGGATTGTGAATGTTTTCCCTATTCACTTCCCAAAGTTTCGGCCAATAACCCAAATCACCCAGTTGTTCCTGACTGATTCTTGATAGCGTATCCCCTTCTTTTACCGTGTAAGCCTCACTGGATTTATCTCCAATGAGATAGTTCCAACGAGCTTCTGAAATCCGATCTGAATTCTTTGAATTGCCGAGCAAACTGGGAGTTCTTCCTAAACTCGAATTAGATATTCCCAAGGCTACAAAAAGAATCATCAAAAATAATTTCATGGTTGGGTCTCGCTGGTTTGAAGAGAGGCTAAAGCCTCTTTGGCAGTCGGTAGAACAGCACTATTCGGAAAAGATTCAACTAACATTTTTAGGGTCTGAGTGCCTTTTTCCTTATCCCCAAGGTTGAGATAAGCTAAAGCTCTTTTGTGAAGAGCTTCAGGGAGTTTTCTGCTCTCACTGTAGCGATTCTCGAGCAGAAAAGAGTCGACTAAAGCCAGTCCATACTCACGATTCTTAAAATGCGTGTCCAAAATCAAGAACTGTGCCCGATCCGAATAAACGTGATCTGGATTTTCCAAAATGAACCGGTTTAATTTTTCAACGGCTTCATCAAAATTGCCCTCATCTCTCAGCCGAATTGCTTCGTAGTAACCATTCATACTTTCGAAGGATGAGTCGGCAACCGTATCCCCCATGGAATCTTCTAATCCCGGAAGAGGCTTGTTTTTGGTTAATTTTTCTTGCAATGACAAAATTTTTCTCTTCTGAACTTCGATTTGATCTTCTAAAGAAAAAATTTTTTTCTCAAGTGAAACACGGGCAGGATTTTCCTGACAACTTTTCGAAGTTGCGCACCCCGAGAGAGCCACCAAAGTGGTTACGCCCATGACGAACAAAGTCAGAAAACCCAAATTTACCTTAGGTGAGCCGGGAAGAGCCATGTTATTATTCTATCCGGTGGCTCGGGGCAATATCGAGGATATTTCGCTAAAAAGTTCAACGCAAATGCTAAAAAAGCCAATTTGGGAAAACCTGTTCAAATTTCCTGAAAACACACCGCTTCATTCCTTTGAATTTTATGCTGACTCTGCGTTTCAGCGAAACTTCACTTTTGAACCTAAAGCATCGCGTTTGAGAAGTTTTGAAATGGGTGGAGCCCAGCTTATTTTACAAAGTCCCACAGGACCACAAACTTTCCATTCCACCCTGTTAGAGCCATCGAGCTTTTCTGAGTTTTTTCAAAATCATAAAGTATCAAAGTTTCCAACGGTATTCACTCGATCCCCAGAGCCGAACGGAAAATCCTGGGCTCGAACTCGTGAAATAGAACAGGCCTGTAGGCGCCTTCTCCTGGATCTAGGAAATATTACTCAATTTAGTGCCAGTTACGAGGAAACCACCAAGAACTTCCTTTTTGCCAATACGGATACGGCTGTGCAAGCAGGAGAAGAGTCTCTCGCTCACTTCAACGTCGAGTTTATGGCTCACAAGGGAGAACAAACTCGTCGATTTAAGATCCAACGTGGCCGAACGGATATCGAATCACTCTTCTCAGATTTAGAACAAACTCTGATGACTCGAGAGCACTTGGAAAAGGCACTTCAACAACCTTGGCCAGCCCCCAAGGGCAAGCTCAGTGTCCTTTGGTCCGCATCGTGTGTTGCTAAACTTCTTCTGCACTTCATTCAACACCTTGAGCTCTTATCTCGAAAGACTGATTCGTATGAACATTTAAAATCGAACTTCCCTCATCTGTCCTTTCAAGTTATCGATAATTGGAAACAACAGAACCGCTTTGATGTCGAAGGCCGCCCTCGATATGAAACTCTTTTGATCGATGGGGGAAAGCCCTCAATCCTGTTTAACGAACAAGTCCCCGGCTTTTCTCGACGGAATTCCTCTCGAGAATTCCCAATCACCGCTCCCTGGGAACCTGCTCTTTTCGGAAAAGAGCGAGACTCTAACATTCTCTCGCAATTGGGAAATGGTCTTTCAATTCACGAATTTGAGTTTCTCGGATTTCAAGTAAGCACCGGGCTTATCACTTTAAAGATTACGGAAGCTGCACTGGTACATCAAGGCTCCGAAGGCGAATTCATTGAATCGGTAATCTGGGAAATGCCTCTCTTACAGCTTCTGTCCTCTTTTAAACTTTTTTCGGACTCGAGTACTCCTCATCCATTGAGCTGGTCCCAATCCGGTCAAAACCTGTTCGTCGAGGTAACCGCGTCCGCAGCTCTTAGCCCGGAGTTAGAATTCCCCGGTACCGTCCCCCTCGCCCATTATTGGTAGTAATCTTGCCCACTTGCCCAGTCTCTGATACAACTTTGCCCGATGTTTCCAATTCTGGAGAAAATAGATAAGGCCCTGGAATCTAAGGAAAAATACACCTTAATGAACAAGGCCGGGAAGCACTTCCACGGGACAGTAACTGACTCGTGGATCCGAATTTCGGGAGGCAAGCTCCGAGGAAAACTGCAATTTAATTCCGACGAGAAGGGCTCCATTGAAATTGATGCAAATGATATTTTAGACCTTTTACCGGAGAAAACACCGTGATCATCGGCGTACCAAAAGAGATCAAGAACAGAGAAAATCGAGTGGGGTTGGTTCCTGCTGGCGTTCGAGCATTAACTACCAAAGGCCACCGCGTTCTTGTTGAAAAAAATGCAGGTCTGGGAAGTGGGATTACCGACGAAGCCTATCAAAAGGCTGGTGCCACCCTTGTGCCAGCGGCACAAGATGCATGGGCTGCTGATATGGTCATAAAAGTAAAAGAGCCTCTCTCTTCCGAGTTTGAATTACTTCGGTCGGGACAAATCCTTTTTACTTATCTTCATCTAGCCGCGGAAAAGAAACTCACTGAGGTTTTAGCTGAAAAGAAAGTAACTGGAATTGCTTATGAGACCATTCAGGAGAAGGACCTTTCTCTCCCTCTTTTGAGACCAATGAGTGAAGTGGCTGGTCGCATGTCCGCACAGGTGGGAGCTTTTTACCTACAAAGCAGTTGGGGCAGCACCCAATCCGGAAAAGGAATTTTATTAGGTGGCGTTCCTGGGGTAATGCCAGGATCGGTAGTTGTGCTAGGTGGCGGGGTGGCCGGTTCTCATGCTGCGAAAGTTGCTTTGGGAATGGGGGCTGTCGTCACCATAATCGATCAGGATGCTCGCCGATTAGAGTATTTAGAACATATTTTTGCAGGTCGTGTGCTTACGTTGATGTCGAACATCGATAATATTGAAGAAAGTGTTTCTAAAGCAGATCTTTTGATCGGCTCTGTTCTCCTTCCAGGAGCAAAGGCTCCAAAACTAGTTTCGCGAAAAACAGTCGCCTCGATGTCTCCTGGCTCTGTGGTCGTAGATATCGCTGTCGATCAGGGAGGTTGCGTTGAGACGTGTAAACCAACTTCGCATGAAAATCCGACTTTTATTGAAGAAGGGATCATCCACTACTGCGTCACAAACATGCCAGGGGCAGTATCTAGAACCTCAACCTACGCGCTGACAAATGTGACTCTTCGTTACGCCCTAGAAATCGCGGATAAAGGTCCTGAAGGTGCCGGTAAAGCTTCAGAAGCCATTCGAAAAGGGTTCAATACTTACCAAGGAAAAATAGTCCATCAAGCGGTGGCAGAAGCTCACGGACTCTCCTACTCGCCCCTGTCTTTATGACCCAAACACCGGGAAAAACCTTAGTTGTGATTCCGACCTACAACGAAGGCGGAAACATAGGCCCTCTTCTCGAGAGAATGATCTCTGAGGTGCCCGAAGTCGACATTCTCATTGTTGATGACAATTCTCCCGATGGGACTGGAAATCTGGTGGAGGCGATAGCGACGAAAACCCCCCAAGTAAATCTTCTTCGTCGTGAAAAAAAAGAAGGCTTAGCTTTTGCGTATCGCGCCGGATTCAAGTGGGGAATCGAAAAGGGTTATAGTTCTTTTATTCAGATGGATGCGGATTTTTCACATGACCCTCAAGACACTAAGAGAATTGCAAAAGAGTTACAAACTCATGACTGCGTGATTGCTAGCCGCTACATTCCCGGAGGTCAGACCTCTGGTTGGGGTTGGCATCGAAAAGTTATCAGCCGGGGGGGGAACATCTACGCAAAACTCATTCTCGGTGTTTCACCTCAAGACATGACCGGTGGTTTTAACGGCTGGACTAAAAAGGCTCTAGAGGCAATCGATTATCAAACGGTCACTTCTCGCGGTTACGCTTATCAGGTGGAAATGAAATACCGCGCGCTAAAAGCGGGCTTTACTCCCTTCGAGTTTCCCATTCATTTTCGCAATCGAACGGTAGGGACTTCTAAGATGTCTTCCGATATCGTTTTTGAGGCCGCCTACCGAGTTTTACAACTTCGTCGCTAATATGGTTTCATCTGCGATAAAACAGCGCGTAGAAAGCCTACGCAAACAGATTGAAGAACATAACTATCACTATTATGTCGAAGATTCTCCGGTTATTTCTGACGAGGCCTACGACAAACTATTTCAGGAATTGTTATCTTTAGAAAACGATCACCCTGAGCTCCGCAGTTCTTTGTCACCCACACAAAAAGTGGGGGGTGTCCCCATCGATAAATTCAATAAGTATAAACATTCTCAACCGATGTTGAGTTTACAAAACATTTACAACGAAGAAGAGTCTTCAGCTTTTTACAAGCGGTGGGAAGAAACTTTGGGAAACAAGTTTTCCGTTCTCGTCGAACCTAAGTTCGATGGATTAGCCATTGAGCTTGTTTACCGAGATGGAGGTTTACTGGTTGCTGCCACAAGAGGCGATGGCGAAACAGGAGAAGACGTTACTGAAAACGTAAAAACAATTCGAAGTATCCCACTTCGACTGAGAGGTGACTTCCCCCCTCTTTTAGAGATTCGAGGAGAAATCATTCTTCTCAAAGAGGACTTCGAAAAACTGAATCAAGAGCGAGCCAAGGAGGGGGAGCCTTTATTTGCGAACCCCAGAAACGCAGCGGCTGGTTCTATTCGACAACTCGATCCTAGAATTGCAGCACGACGCAAACTCGATTTTTTTCCTCACGGAGTAGCCTCCGTTCGTGGCCTGAAGGCCAAAACCCAAATCGACCTACTCACGAGTTTTCGGACGTGGGGCCTCAAAACTCACTCACTGTACAAAGTCGTGAACTCGCTTAAAGACATAGAGCACTTTTACCAACAAGTGGCAGAAAAACGCGATACCCTTGATTATGAGATCGATGGCATTGTTCTCAAATTAAATTCGTTTAAAGATCAAGAAGAACTCGGCTTTGTTTCGCGTTCACCTCGGTGGGCGGTAGCTTATAAGTTCAAAGCCCAAGAAGGAGTTACCGTACTTCGCGATGTTGTTTTCCAAGTTGGAAGAACGGGTGTGATCACCCCCGTCGCCGTTTTAGATCCGGTCTGGATTGGTGGCGTAGAAGTCAAACGAGCAGGCCTTCACAATGAGGATCAGATCCGGGCTCTCGGCCTTAAAATAGGTGACTCAGTTGTCGTAAAACGAGCTGGAGATGTCATTCCAGACGTCGTCAGTGTTATTGACAAAAAGCGTTCGGGTCGAGAGAGAACGATTGTTTTTCCAAAAAACTGTCCTGCCTGTGACTCACATATCCATCGCATTGAAGGAGAAGCAGCTCACCGATGTCCCAATATTGCTTGTCCCGCTCGACTCGCAGAAGGGGTCAAGCATTTTTGTTCGAAAAGAGCCATGAATATTGAAGGACTCGGGGATAAGTGGATTGATCTTCTCTTAGAAAACAAACTCATCCGCCATTTTTCATCTTTGTATGATTTAGATAAAGAGACTCTCCTGACTCTCGAGCGACAGGGGGATCGGTCAGCTCAAAAGCTCGTTGATTCTATCCAACGAAGTAAGAACACAACTCTTGATCGGTTTATCTTTGCTCTTGGAATTCCCCTCGTAGGAGAGCGGACAGCTGAGCTTTTAGCCATCCATTTTGGCTCATTGGAAAACTTTTTAGAGGCAACGAATGAGGACCTGACACAAGTTGAAGAAGTCGGGCCCACTGTCACAGAGAAAATTAGGGAGTTTTTGGATGAATCTCACAATCGAAATGAAATCGACCGCCTCATTAAAAAGGGGGTAAAGCCCCGCTGGGAAGTTGCCAAAGGAGGACACCAAGGGAAGCTTAAAGGTCAAACCTTTGTGATCACGGGTACCCTCCCCTCGCTTTCACGAGATGAAGCTTCGCAACTCATTAGAGAAAATGGGGGAAAGGTCACCAGCTCTGTCAGTAAGAATACGAATTATGTCGTGGTGGGTGAAGAGGCGGGAAGCAAACTAGAAAAAGCTCGCGCTTTGGGAGTAGCCCTGCTTGACGAAGCGGGACTCCAAAAGCTCATTAAAACTTCTTCGTAATTTCCCGAATTAATTTTGGCCCCTGGTAGACAAAGGCCGTGTACACTTCGACGAGATCAGCTCCAGCTTCGCGCATTTTCAGAGCATCCTCAAAAGAACTTACTCCCCCAACCCCAATAATCGTCTTCCGCCCTTTAAAAATGGCGGAAGCATTTTCAACACAGTCCAAACTTGTCGCTAACAACGGTGGTCCAGAGAGTCCCCCTTGGGAAAATCCTCTGATTTCACCAAGCGCTCGAGAGGTATTCGTTAAAACTACTCCACTCAAACGTTCTGAGTTCAATACAAACTGGCACAAGTCTTCACATTCCGATTTTGTCAGATCCGGCGCTAACTTAATAAAACTTGGCTTGTCCAATGGCAAAAGGGGGACAAGACTTTGTAAAAAGCTGACACTTTGAAGATCTCGAAGTCCTGGAGTATTTGGAGAACTAATATTAATTACAAACCCAGAGACGAGCCCCTGAAGCGCTTGAATACATTGCTCGTAATCTTTTATGGCTAGTTCACTCGGCGTGGTTTTGTTTTTCCCAATATTCGCCAGAATCGGAGCGTTTGCCCAACTTCGATACTTCTGTAAGTTTTTCTGAAATTCTTTTATCCCAACATTATTAAAACCCATGTGATTTATCAGGGCTTCTGGAGCGACTCGCCAAATCCGCGGACGAGGATTCCCCGCTTGAGGCAAGGGAGTGACGGTGCCTATCTCAACAAATCCAAACCCGAAATGAAGCAGAGCTGGAAACATTTCGGCATTCTTGTCAAAACCAGCAGCCAGTCCAAGACGACTTCGGAGTTTAAAGTCATAATGAGGAGCAATTTTGATTAGAAAAGGTCCTGGTTCGATTCGAACACGAAATATTTTTTTTATTAATTGATACAGTCGTAGAAACACTCTGGCAATTTCATGAGCAGTTTCTGGAGGGAACTTTAATAAAAGGGATGATAAAAGTGAAAACACCGGATCAGGATATACTTCAACGGTCGGTTTTAGTAACGATTTCTTTCATTGAATAACTTTGCATCTTTGGCTGTCAAAAGCTTTTCACACGTTTCTTTTTCAAGGGTTTGAGGTCCCTTTTTCAATTCGTAGCAACCGACAAAAACACGTAGATTTTGACTGGAAGGCGCAGTCACCTGAAAATCCTTCAGCTTATCTTTATTGGCTCTCACCCAAGCAGCCACAGGAACCCCTGCAATGACAGTTGTTCCGGCGGGCTGCTCGGATGAAGTCAAATCATCAGAATCCCCGACTACTGAGAGTCCTTCTGTTGAATCTTCTCTTTCGTAGAGATCAGGGAGTTGATCACTTTCTGGAGCTTCTCTTGTAACTCGCGTGCGCGATTTAACAAGCCGCTTTTGTTCATGGCGTCGATAATTTGTGCTTTCATGCTTGGAGTCTCCTAAGGATTTAATGTTGTTTTTACTAACCGTTTTGGATGAGGTGTTTGACTCAGGTTGCTTCAATTGGAATCGGTTTCGAAAGCTGAGAAAGCCTCCGACCATGACTCCAACCAGTGTGATGACGATAATAGAGTTTCGCAAGGTGTCCCCCCCACCGCTGCTCGAGGTGAAATGCAAGGGCAAGACCAACTGTCTTAAGCCTGGACACTCTCTAAAACTGACAGAACTTGTCGTTTTTATGAAAAAGGGACGCCAAAAGTTGGCTCAAAGACTTTAAGGTCTCTCTTTTGGCTTAGGTCCTTCGGGAAGTAGGATCTTGTCATTGGGAAGTTTGCTGGTTCCAACCGCATCAAATACCACTTCCACCTTAGAACTAACGGTAGATTTGAGTTCATCGGGAATTGAAATTCCCAAATCTGACAAAGCTACTGTCTTGTCACTGGAAATCCGTAAAAGATTTCCGGGAAGACGATTTCGTGTTTTTTCACTCTCAGCAAAATAGGAAAGCTTCATTGGCACTTCAAGAGTGACTGTTTTTCCGTGGTAGTTAAGACTGAGCTCAACGGCGTGAGGTTGATCCGTTTTCTCAGTCAGGCTTCCTTTAGTTTCTTTTGCCCACTTTTTGATAGTCACATTTGCCGTTGGATATTGTTTCACTTCCCATACTTTTTCTTGAAGCAAAAGATCTCGAATCCCACTTCCCGTTTCACAAGAGCGAATGTCTAACTCGAGCTCCCCCTTTATTCCCGACTCTAGGGCCTGGGGATCTAATTCAATCCATCCACGAAGGAGATGACACTGCGCGATCATTTTTTCTAAAGGAGCCTCGGAAATAAAAGCCATCAGGTTTCTTTGCGTGAGGTCTTTGATCTGAAAACGCAAAGGTTCTGCTAAAGCCGAAACGGCAAAACTCAGGATAAGGAAAAGGCGAAGCATCATGGTGATAGAGCTTATTCTCTATCGGATTCCGGAATTTGTCCATGGGATGCGGTAGGCGCCCACATCTGCATTGTCTTCGTTGGCAAAAAGGAGCTGATTGTCTGGGGAGATGGCGAAACTGATTGGCTCGATAGCAATATAATTCACTTGATTTAAATTAGCGTCTAACACGTAGATTCCGCCGGGAAAGTTAGAATTGGAATTTGAATACCCCCCCCACCCTGAAGCAACGCCAGGTTGGTGATGGACATAAAGTAGGTTTCTCGTGGCTACCACTTGCACCGGGTTGAGTCGAGTATCTGTGCCAATTACGCTCCCTGTGGAATCTGCCTTCAGAATTTTCATTCCATCGCAAGCAGCCACATAGACTTTACCCTGTAAATAAGCGGATGAGCCCTTAAATTCCCCATTACAACTGGTGTTAAATCCGAGAAGTTCTCTGCTCAAGTTGGGATTCTGACTCAATCCCCCCACCGAGAAGCGAGATCTTTCTTTGGCTCTGAAAGTCCACACTTCATTAGTGGAAGGCACATAAACCATGCTCCCAAAACGAAAATTTTGTTTTGCCGCTTCGGAGAATTGCGGAGTTCCGTTACTGAGTGTGTAGGTCCCAAACAAATCAGGGCGACTGTATGGCAGTGTGTAATTTACTAAGGGGTAATTCATCTGGCTTAAGCTGATTTCATACAACCCTGCATTACTGCTGATATAGAGAAAGCTTCCCCCTTGAGCCATAGATAATACATTACCAGCATTCCCATCTAGAAAATTAGGCGTTCTGGGATCTACCGGAAATGCAGATGCCCCAGAAGTAAAAGGTCTTGATGCTTGAAAATTATAGAATCCCAGCCCACTCCCCGCGCCCGTTGCAAATAAATAACTATCATTCGCCATCAAAGTGGCTTGTTCGGTAATTTCATTCAGAGTAAATAATCGCGCAATCCCCGTGTACTGCCCAGCATAGCCCGATTGGGGAATGTATCCCAATTTCTGAGCACACCCTTGGGTGAGAACAAGAATAGTTAGCAGAGCTAAATGCTTCATGTTGTAAAACCGGTTGCTGTTCATCGTTGCGTCCTTAGAGCTGTTTCTAGAATACATCTGCAATGGTTGTTCCACACCATGCCCCTTGAAAACACAGGGTTTTCTTCCCTCTTCTCGCTTAAGTTTTGTTGAATCCCTGGCCTTGTGCTCACGGAGTATACAGTCGGTTTTCTGGCCCTCCCTCCATGCCCTAATCCGGGCTAGTGTCAAAAAGTTCGACACCCTTTTTCAGACTTCAGACGGCCATTTCGTGTTGGCACACACTTGCAGTGTACACCTCTGGGGACGAAGGCCATCGTCGTAGTGAGGTACGTGTGAGACAAGGGGTACGATTTTTTGTTAAGCCAAATGCTTTTGTGAATCAACTACAGTGGTCGAGCCATCATACATGGCTGATGATCGCTTTTTTGATTGTTGCCGGAGTGGAAGCGCACATCGGCCGTAATCATCTTCTCATTGAAAATTTTGCTGATGCTCTTTCCTTCCGCTTGGGAATTGGAAGAGATTTAGCGATGTGGCTCATGGTTTCAGTGAAGCTTCTTTGCACGGTTATTGCCGCTTTTTTGATTACAGTACTTGTTTGGTTCGCAGGATCTTTTATCGGGCACTCCTCAAGTCAGAGAGTTTTATTTCGTAGACTGTCCATTGTGTTCACTTTAGTTTTAACCGCTCATACCGCTCGACACCTAACCCACGTTTATCCTTGGATGGAAACCGCTAGTCTTTTTGTTTTCTTCTGGGCTGGCCTCTTAGGTTTCTTTTCACTCCGAGAACAGTTTCGAATTGGCTTTTTGGAAACAGCTTTTCTGGGAGGATTCACTGCTCTTTTAGTGATTTCGACTTGGCATTACTCCAATCGATATTTAGAAAACAATGCTCATTCGATTTCTCAGCAAATTGCTTATCGCAGCGTCCCCTTCTTGCCTAAGAAGGAAATGTTAAATACCAAAAGACGGTAATCAGGACTTATTCGAAGGCGGCTTCATAGTAGTCGACATCGACTCCGTAAGCTTGCCTGTTGTAATCGGAGATGAATTCCAAATGGAGTTCATCTCCGATTGCTTCTGCACTCAGCAACTCTTCGTCACTTCCCGAATAATCAATAATTTTTCTTCCGGTCAGGTCTCTCAAAGTCATCACGTCATGTTTTTTTTCGATGTCCAGCTTTTTAAAATGGACTCGTAACCGGGAGGCTCCAGGTTCGTGAATTCTTAAGTGCAGCTCGGAATTAGCTAAATACGGGTGGGGGGTTTCCCAGTGCAGGGGTAGCTTTCGCCATTTTGTAGGAGGCTTTGGTTTCTCCGGGTAAAAGCCTAAAACTGCATTTTCAGCATTAATCATACTTCCCGTGCTTGTGTAGTTCCACTCATAGGGGTGAAGCGGACTCGCAGTCTTTAAAATTCGCTCCTGTAACTCTTTCCCTGTCATCGATGGCCACAACGCCTTCAGAAGCGCAGCCGTTCCACTCACATGGGGAGCTGCGAAGGAAGTCCCATTTCGATAGCCGTATCCATTGAGTTCTGTTCCAAATATTTCAATTCCAGGGGCTCCCACATGAACTCGCTTTTTACCAAAATTTGAAAATGAGGCTCTTTCCCCCCGAGGGTCGTAAGCGGCGACTGAGACCAATCCTGGAATATCAAAGCTTGCCGGATAAATCGCATTTTCGTAATCATCATTATTAGCCCCTGAATTTCCCGCTGCAGCTACAAACAAAACCCCCTTTTGGGTCGAGGATCGAATGATTTCATAGAGGGCGGGATCAAACCGGCTCCCGCCCCAACTCATATTAATTATTTGGGCACCGTTTCGAACTGCATAGTCGATTCCTTCAATGGCAGTGGCTGTACTTCCCAAGCCTAACGAATCTAAAATTTTGACTGATAATAAACTAACAAACTGATTTATTCCTTTTGAACCTTTTCCATTTTCCCAGTCGGCACCGATAATCCCCGCGCAAAATGATCCATGCCCGTTGTCATCTATCGGTTGATTGTTTTGATGAACAAAATCCCACCCCCAGGTATCATCACTCCAGCCATTTCCATCATCATCTTTTTGATTTCCAGCAATCTCATTTAGATTCTCTGCAATATTTTTCTGGAGATCTTCGTGAAAACGATTGATACCAGAATCCAGGATAGCAACTTTTACATTTTTTGAGCCCGTCGTCACTTTCCAAGCTCCTTCGGCATGAATATCTATCCCGCTTAAGCCAGTTCCCCAACTTGCAACTGATTGACCTTGATTATAGAGGGCCCAGCTTTGACTCATTTGCGGATCAACGTCGTCGAGGAGGGAGTAACTGAAATTGGGTTGAATGGCTAAGAGATGAGGAGGAAGATTTCCCCATAAAATTGTCAATGGCTTAGGAGCTGACACCAGAGCATAGCGCTGGGATCTTCCCAAGTATCGAACGATATTAGCCCAACCTCGTAAGGATTTTGCGACTGTTTCCCAGTTCCTTGGGCTATCGATTGTGAGAATCCATTCTCCCGCTTTTTCCTTCGCGGTAAGGCTTTGCGTAAAGAGGCAAAGCCCCAGGACCCAGAGGGCCCAGTATCTCACCATGGTACTCCAAAAACCTTTAGGGTCTTTCGGTAACCGAGGGGATTGTCTAAAGGAGGTGGTGACGCGAGAAGTTAGTTTGCTTTGGCGACACGGGTTTTGGGGGTTTTGTTTTGAGCTCTCGACTTTGCAAAAACTCGATAGCTTTGCTGTGCCATTTGAAAAATATTCATCCCCGGATGATTAGGAACTATTCCCTGTTCTTTTAAATATGCATTAAACAACAACATTTGATCTTGCGCTGAGAATGCATCCGCAGGAAGACCAAACAAATTTGGAATGAACTGATTGGAAACCGGAGAACTAGCGATCTCTACCGCGCCTTTATTGCTCTTAGCGACTTTAATCCCTTTTTCTTCTTCTTTTTTATCTCGAGATTCCGGATTGATTTTAGTCAACGCCTCCGGTTTATTACCATTTGAACCAGCTACTAACATTCCCAGATTTCCAGCACCCGCAGAACTTCCGATGACATCATTTGAAATTTTTGCAAACTCCTTTTGAGCATCGACTAAAGCTTTATCCATTACCTTTGTTGAATAGTCGTCAGGATTTCCCCCCAAGGCTGTCAGGGCTGCTGACGGATCATTTAATTGGCCTGAATAGACGAGCTCTTTAAATTGATTGGGTTCAATACCATTTTTATTCAAGTATTCATCTAATTTGGGATCTAATTGAGGATACAAATTAGCAGATGTGCTGTTTCCAGAACCGGTCCCACTGATAGGAGACCCACTTACTAATTGATCTCTCAGAGCACCATTTTGCTGGCTCACTCCATTGTTCGCCCCCATTTGAGCAAACTCAACAGAGCCCATCGAAATGAGCATAGCCCCAACGGGCAGATTTCCTGCCAATAAAAACCCAACCCCAGCTGAAGTCAAAGCCGCACCCGTTGCTCCCGCTACGCCGGCAGCGTGATTTGCACTTTCACCGGCAGTCCCCAAAGCGTACTCTCTCCCAAAGCCAACCACCTCGTCTCGGTTGGTGACTTTTTCGTTGCTGAGATAGGCGGACTCAACTCCAGCGAAAGCTGTAGTCGCTGCGAATACAGTAACGATACACAAGATGAGCTTTTTCATGATGTTCTCCTAACCTTCCAAATCTTTTCGCACCTTTTCACAAAGGCCGATTTTTTTTCTATCTTTCAAATTACAGAAAAGCTGAATTCGAGTTTTCTTATATCCCGCCGCCAAACTTCGAAAAATTCCAGGGACACCTTTTAAGGATTGTTCCTCAGGAGTCATAAAATACAAAAATTGAGGAACGCCATTCTTTTTAAAGCTCTGTGAGGACAGGTCATTACTACCTCCTGCTTCACCGCTTGAAGTGCCATCTCCTCCACCCGACGAAGCCCCCGTCATCGACACGTCATAAACCCGATAGCGAGGAGAACCATCATATTCCGAATCTGGATCGGGAGTCTCTCCTGTGATGTTAAAAGGAAAATCTTGGCCAAAAGAACCCATGCTTGCCTGGTTAGAACCAAATGAGCCCCCTAACATTCCGCCCATTCCAGCTCTCATTCCACTATTCATTCCTGAGCCGTACAATCCGTTATTCAGAGAAGGATTCATGGATGGCGAACTGGCTGAACCCTTTGTAAAAGGAGCGACTGGAACCGGAGTTCCTTGCATTCCAAAATCACCGGATTTTCCAAGATCCATATTCTGATTACCGGTCTGGAGTTGAGGAAGATTCAGCGACTTCTTAGGCTGAGAATCAAAATTGAAATCGCTGCTCGAGGTATTTTTGGCCGCAGGTAAAGAAAAGTTCGACTTTTTCTCATCGTCTTTTTTGGACGAGTTTTGAGAGGAGGAAAAGTTGCCGAATCCCTGATTTCCTAAATTGTTCAAGCGATTTGCCAATCGGTCAAAGCCATTACCAATCTGATTCTGTGAATTATCGTTGTTGTTATTTTGTTGAGGAAAGTTGGGAGTTCCTTGAGAGCCTCCACTATTATCCTGTCCACCACTGCCGTTGCCCTTTCCTTTGCCGCCTTGATTTCCCTGTTGAGCGGCAGCTAACTGTTGGGCCAGTTGGTTTTGATTTTGCGCTTGCTCAAGCCCTCTAATTTTATCTTTTTCATCAGCTGCTTTTTTAGCAGCTCTTTTTTGGGCTTCTTCCTCAACTTCTTTCTCTTTTTCTGCTCCTGACTTGCCTGACCCTTCGCGCTTTGAAGCCGGTGTGCCAGAGTCCTCTTCTGAAAAAACTTTTTGGACCAGATTGGACGTATCCAATGTTTCGCCACGCAACCCTTGGTGAAGCTCTCGGAACTGGGAAACCAGACTTCTTAAATCCTCAGCCGAAGTAGAGCTCACCCCCTCTACGGTTCCAGTAGAATCAGCGATTAATCGAAATTGTTCGGGAGTAATGTCAGCTTCTTTCACTTTGTTCTGAATACTATCCGCAATTGAATTGTACTTTTGACCCAGATCAATGGCTTCGGCACTGGGCTCTCCTGCTGGGAGATGGAGTGGTGTTGAGGGGTCAGTTTCGGCCGCTCCAAACCCCACTAAAAAAATCATAAGCACGAAGCTGATTTGTATCGAAAGGGTTCTCATTGAACCTTAAAAAGCTGCAAGCTGAGATCCAAGATTTTTGAGCGTGATTTGAGCTTAAAAAAAATATGAATTGTGAAGGCCTTTGACGTGAGAAATTCCCAAACGGCTTCAAGGCCTTACCCTGCCTAAAAGTTCGACATTTTCGACGGACTGAACACGCGACCAAAACTTTGACAATGTTTTGCTGCGCGTCACCCTCTTCTTTATACCTGATCCCTTTTACTGTGCTTTTAAAAAGGCCAGTCCGAAAGATAAATTTCAAGATTGCAAAGACTTATAGAGGACCAAGGTCCCCCTGTTTGATGGGAAAGGGGGAATTCTCTTTTCGTTGATTATCCTCAATGTCGAACGGCCCCTCTATTCCGCAGCTTAACGATTTCCTTTGGCCGTTTGAACCTCTTTAAAAGCACAGTCAAAGGGATCAGGTATCTTTTCTTTTTACCATTCTAAACCGTTTACCAATCTCATCCCTTTCGATAGTTTCTTTGTTTAACCACAAGGAAATACTTATGAATCGACCTACTCCAGCCCTGAACGACAAAGTAGTTATTGTAGGTGCCAAAAGAACCCCGTTTGGAGCTTTTGGCGGAAGCCTGAAAGCCATCACAGCCACCGATCTCGCCGTAGAAGCTTCCAAAGCAGTGCTTCAAGAAAGCCAAATTGCTCCGGAACAAATTGATCATGTAATTTTTGGAAACGTCATTCCCAGCTCTTCTGATGCGGCTTATCTCGCCCGTCATGTTGGTCTGAAATCGGGAATTCCTCTGACGACCCCAGCACTCACTTTGAATCGCCTCTGCGGATCTGGATTTGAGGCGATGGCCGATGGAGTTCGTCGCTTGAGATTAGGCGAAGCAACGACGGTTCTTGTGGGCGGTACTGAGAACATGAGCCAAGCTCCTTTTACTTTGCGAAAATCACGGTTCGGTTATCGAATGGGAAATGCTGAACTGGAAGATACTCTAGTCGCCGGACTTTTTGATTCTTACGCTCAACTGCCAATGGCTTTAACTGCGGAACGCTTGGCTGAGAAATACTCCATCACTCGCGAAGAAGTGGATGCTTTTGCAGTACGCTCATCAT
>Ga0214923_10001263_pt1 | contig 36361 bp, 49 predicted proteins | sample LL1510_MetaG_FD_177993 | JGI IMG/M metagenome (GOLD analysis project Ga0214923, IMG submission 177993) | Freshwater microbial communities from Lake Lanier, Atlanta, Georgia, United States - LL-1510 | ecosystem: Environmental > Aquatic > Freshwater > Lake | place: USA: Georgia | collected...
CGCTTTCAATTACTTGGTATTGTCCTTTCCAATTGTTTAAAAATTCCTGCTCGGCTTCTGTGAGCTTTCGCTGGCTTTGAGGCTTTAACCAGTCTTTGATTTCAACCAGAAAATTACTACCCTGATATCCAACTACGATATCAGGAAAGCCACGGCCTAGGGTATGCGTATGCACCACGCTTGCACCATACTCCCGAAATGTTTTTACTATCTCCACTTGATTACGATCAATTCGCGCTTTGTATTTTGGCATCACGTCTAACCCCATTGCACATCAAATAACCAGTGACTGATATCTATACGTTTGTTATTTTCATCAACGCCAATCCACTCGAATCCCTCCGCACCTTTAATGCGCCTGACTCGCCAGTTCTTCTCTTGGTAATGCACGTAACCGACATAATCACCATCATTATTCACACGTATTGATTCGACAGTTACGCGCCATTTAACACGTGTCTTGTTGCTTAGAGTTACTTGCACTAATTGATGGCGTCTAAAACTATTCATTTGCGATATTTCCTAGCTCGGCAAAATCCACAACTGCACGGCGGTGAACTTGCTTCATCTTTTGGTTGCCAGTATCCGCGTTCGTTTCGTTGCCAGTCGGCTGGTATAACAACAACTTGCCGTTGCGTGATTGGAGTTGCTGGACACTCACACGCATAGACTGGAATATGCCATTCCTTGCCAGCAGGGCAATAGGTCTCAACGGGGATATAACCACGATCTCCACACCAGCGACAAGCGGTTGTTCCGTCGGTGCGGTAGCTTGTTTGCTTTTCTCTGGCTAAGTGCTCGGCGATTAAAGTCTGGTACGCCGGAATTACTGACATTACCGGGAACCATTTTGACCAGTCATGATCTTGAGTGGCCTTCCGCCAGGATGGTGATAGCCACTGATCTGGTATATCGCATAAGGCTTCCGTCCAGGTTATCACGGCAAGTTTAAGCTCATCATCTTCACTTAGCGGCAGGGAGCTTAAGGTTCGAGTCTTCTGGATAAGCGTGATTATTGCCGCCGTCCTGGCCGGTGAGTTCTGCAATGAGGGCGAGAGTCTTCCGGGCTGCTCGCTGATTGTGGCTTTCGCGTACGGGTTTATTCTGTCCATTGTGATACTCCTTGTCTCGGTTGTGTTGTTTTTCCAGTCTATAGTAGCTGTCTATCAGGCCGGTAATATTGCGAAGCGAATAGCGATTGTCCCTCCAGTCTTCGCAGGCCTTGCGCCATAGGGCTAGATGATTGATGTCGCCATTGCTGATGATCTCCTGTTGCCATATACCCAGCGTTGCAAAGATCGTCAGAGCAATTGATACCGCGTCCTCCGTCTGTGGTGTGTGCGGGCTGGCGACGATCGCCGTCGCCGATTCACCACACTCGTTCTTTTTATGATTAGTCTTTTTATTATCAGTCTTTTTAGAAGTCCCACAGGGAACAACAATTGTTCCCTGTGGGAACTGCATTTGTTCCCTATGGGAACAACTGTCATTTGTTCCCTGAAGGACTGACTGAGGTCTGGTCAGCGTGTAAATGGTTGGGCCAGAGAACTGCTTCTGCCTGACAATCCATCCGCCTGATTCTAGCTCTTTGATCGCTTTGGCGATGGTCTTGTTCGTCCATCCCGTTCGATCCGTGATCACTGCATATGACGGAAACGCCTTGCCGCTGACGCCGTTAGTGTAGCGGCGCAGCAGGACAAAGAGCCATCGAGCCTGATCGGAATATCCCGCCGCATGGTCAATGAACTGGTGGGGGATGGTTACAAAAGCCCCCCACTCGTCATATATCTTTGCGTTGCTCATCAAAACAATCCTTCCTGCTTGATGGCGCTCTTGAGATTTTTGACTGCCAGTTTATAGTACGATTCTTTTAGCTCAATCCCTGTAAATCGGCGTCCATGCTGCAAGCTCACGTAGCCTTCTGATCCGATACCAGCGAATGGCGAAAACACCATATCACCACGATTCGACCACAGCCGTACGCATCGCTCAATCGTTCCAAGCTGCAATGGGCAAATATGCCGCTCATCGGATGATTCCCTTGCTACGGCGTAATTCAATGTATCGCTCTCATCAATGCCGTACCAAATAGGACGTGCAAACTGAATCCACTCCTCGTTACTGACATCCGTCAAAATCGGCTCTTCATTGTCTCCGGGTGCACGAAACAGCAGAATGTAATCAGCCATAGCAGGACGTGACCAAGCTGAGTCTTTATTCTTTTGCACGAACATTAGCGCTTTAGCTTTAGTGCGAATTGCCTGAGCCTGAGGATCTTTGTCAATGACAACCTCTCCATCATATACCCATCCAGCCGTCACGAAATGCCGTACAACATCAGCACGAAAGTCGCGCCATCCGATTATTCCGTGAGCAACTTTGGTTGTCGTGAATTGCTGCACGTGTACACAAGCCCTGCGACCGGGTTTAGTAATCCGTAAGATCTCAGGAATCAAATAATCAAAATGGTCAAAAAACTGATCATAGTCCTTGCTATTGCCCATATCACGATCGCTTGCGCTATAGGTATATAACGAAGCAAACGGCGGTGAAAATACGGAAAGCCCGACCGACTTGTCTGGCACGTTTGCTATTTGTTCAATGCAATCGCCCATATACATTGTCCACTTGTCACTTGATTCTGTGTTCACTTTATAAACATCCTTTCTTGTTAAGCCCTGATGAACATGGCTAATCTGTTGTTCCCTGATAGCTGCTACAATAGATTCAGCCATATCTCTGGCTTGCGATTCTTTGCGATTGATATTGGCGACGATCGTTGATTCTGCATCCGAAGTAACAATCACTACATTGACTGATCGTTGTTGACCAAACCTCCAGCATCGACGCACTGACTGATAGTACTGCTCAAAACTATCATCCATACCTAAATACATCACGTTTCGACAATGCTGCCAATTAAGGCCGAAACCGAACATTGACGGCTTGCTGATCAACGTCTTAACATTGCCAGACCTCCACGAATATTCACCGGCTATTTTCTGATCGTCAGGCGTTGCTCCCTCAATCAATACGACCTGATTACCGAGTTCCTTTGCCAACCGTCGTCCTTCATCGTTCAGCTTGCACCATATCAGCCACTGCTCATCTGATGATTTAATAATTTCTGCTGCACGTTGCACACGCCCGTCAATGGTCAGCTTTCGCATTTCAGTCCGACCGGATATGCCGCCAGCCATACCAGGAAATAGTGATCCTGCAGGTTTATAATCAGCTTCAATAGTGTCACACGTAATATAAAGATCTGGCAGCTTGTATCCTTCGCATTGAAATCCAATATCCTCAGGCGATCGCAAATACAGTGCCCACTGTGACATCCACCGCCAAAAATCCGTTTTTGCGTGACCCTTCAATCTCCAACCATCTGATCCGGACCGCTCTGAATCGTGCACAAAGAAGGTTGCCAGCATTTCTACACGGGACATTGCGCCAAGAAACTCGGAGTGATTGGCTAATTCGCTCAAATCATTTGGCGCTGGAGTTGCAGTACAGCATAGCCTGTACTTGATGCCGCTAAACTCGCTTAAAAGCAATGTACGAGTCTTGCCATCCAGAGATTTCAGGATGCTGGATTCATCCAGTACTATGGCATCGTAATGCGCTCCAATGAAATGGTGCAGCTTTTGGTAATTGGTGACCCAAATACCATCAACATCCTCAGGGCGAGAGCAATATCGGATGTCTACGTCGATCCGTTTGGCCTCTTCGATTGTTTGCTCAGCAACTGACAGCGGCGCAACGATCAGCACTCGATTCCCGATCTGTCGTGCCCATTCAATCTGCATTAAGGTTTTGCCCATCCCGCAATCGGCGAAGATTGCACACTGGCCCTTCTGAAGAGCCCATTGGACAATCTGCGCTTGCCAGTCGAACAGCATCGGGTGAACTGGGCCCGGCTCGATGCCTCGGCTATCAACCCGTGGCATCTTGCCTTGTAGGAATGCTTTGTATTTTTCTTCTTTCCGTTTGGCTTGAATCATCATCGTATCCTCCATTGTGAGTCTAGCGTTGTTCCTACTAGCAGATCACTTGCTTTCATTTGACACCTCAAATGGTCTTGCAACTATACCCGCAATTGATTTCATAGCCTGATAGGCCACTTGTCTACGCTGTTCTACTGCCTTACCTTGTGCATTTGGGTGAAAATAGGCTGCGGGTTCCAGTTTGTGTTTTGGCAAATAACCTAGTTTCCCTTCCTTTACGGCTCGGCTCAATTCAGATCTTACGTCTCGGGGCATCTTGCCTTGCACTAGTCGGACGCCCATAATACGTATGACCAACACGTTTATTTCCTCTTGAGGCCACTCACCTAGTTCAACTGCTTGGCGTGCTTGTAGAATAGCTGCTTGTTGTCCAGTCATGTCGTTCTCCTATTATTATTTAGTGTCTTCTGTGATCTCTATAGCCTGAGTATTGTTAGCGTATTTCACCCGTAGATATTGCGGCATCAACTGTGCTCTACCTCGAGCCATCCTCTCAGGCCGATATGCCAATAAGGTTTCTCGGTCGATCAGCCAGCTGCGCCCTACTCGCTCAGCGTGCAGTTTGCCACTACGTATCCAGTTCATTACGCTCTGCCGTTGATAACCAATTATATGTGCAGCTTCCGTTACCGTGATCAGATTGTGCATTTTGTTCATTTCGCAAATATACCTTGCAATATCAAATTTGTCAAAATGAAAATAATTGCATATTTTGATATTTTCCTATTGACAAATAACCAGACGTAGAATATATTCTCATCATCGACAGAGCAATTAGGCTCTCGATTAACAAGGAGACAAGGCAATGAGCTTTCAAACACGGATTGCAACATTAATCGAAAATGGTCAACTGCTAGTTTCGGAAGCTGGACGCGTTGAAGGTCCACGCTTTCGGGCAGAATATGCGATTGAAGGAAAACGATATCTAGAAGTGCTTTTTGACCCGTCAGCTGGCACTTCCGCTTATGGTCTGCCGTTGATTCTGGAATTTAAAATTCTACAAACAAGAGCGAAGAATTGGCAAGTTGAGCTTTGCTAATTTGGAGTCAATATGGGTTGCACCAATCGAGACTGCGAAAACGGACAGATAATGGTTAACCGATATTTTTCCGCTGGTGATGTGGGTGAGGACTATGCACCTTGCCACGATTGTCAGCCACCTTATGAAGGAGACAACATGGAACCAGATGATGATTATTATTTGGAGCGCGCCATTTGGCCTTGGATTGACGATCCAAGTTACGACACGGATGATGAACTTTTCGCACAATCAAGATTTGAATATGATTGTGACGATGATGAAGATTGGGAAGATTGGGAATAAAAGAAAGGAAAAAGACAATGACAAGCACAAGCAAAACTAAGGGAATGCTAGACGAAGAGGAATACATTGCTGCAATCGGAGCAAGTCGTTGCGCCAAGTGCTCAAACTACCATTTTGATGATACCGCAATCTGCTGGCACTGTCAGGATGATGATGTTTTCCGTCTATACTTTGAATGGATAGTACATAACAAGACGTTCAATGATCAGATTGTCAACACGATTGACGGAGATGTGGGACTATGACTGATGCTGATTGCCCAAACTGTGGTGGCGACAACCTGACAGATTACCCTGTCTGTCCAGGTTGCGCCGTGTTTCTACACTTCCCGGAACGCAAAATTTGCATACACTGTGAGAGGAAAGACAATGGTAAAAATGCATCTAACTATTGCATGTGATGAGTATGGCTGCAACGCATTTGATTGTTTTCCGTTGCCAGAGTCGGAACCTGGCGATAATGATATAGACCAGATTGTTGGCCGCACTTGGCACAATATAGGCCAAGGAATGTATATCTGCGATGATTGCCTCGAGAAACGATATCGGGAGCATCAAGAATATCGCCAAGAAGTCATAGATCAGTATTATCACGACCGACTATAAAATTTTCAATTATTTTCCAATTGACAAGGATACTGTAAAGCGTTATAGTGTCCTTGTCAGTTACACTTAAAACAAGGAGCAACAATGGACAAAAAAACAGCTAGATATATTTACAATAGAGCTAACGACAATGGTGATGGATTCCCATTGACCGAGCATAAAGATGCCTTGGTTGTAGATGAAATCATTGAGGCTGAATTGCAAATCGTAGCCGATCACGGAGATGGCCTGATCGAGTGTCGAGAGGGGGACGCCGCCGAAGATGCTCATTACCTGGTTGGTGGCGACGCTATGGGGCGCAACGCTTGGGCTATTGAAGTGCCATCAGAATTGCTTAATCCCGGACTGCGTGTGGATATATATTCCGGCGCTCGTGCTTATTATGATCAGATTATTCATGGCGACGAAGACGAAACTATAGGAGAAGACTAATGTCAACAGAACTCATAACGTCACCAGGCCAGATCATTGAAGCGGTGATAACCAAAGGTGATCTTGGCAAGCTTTCTCCAGAAGAGCGTACCCGCTACTATGGCGAAGTCTGCCGCTCAGTCGGGCTAAATCCACTAACCAAGCCCTTCGAATATATCACCTTGAACGGCAAGCTAACGCTCTACGCTCGCAAGGATGCAACTGACCAGCTCCGCTCTCTGCGGGGCGTATCTGTCACTATCGTCAGCCGTGAGCAGGTAGGCGATGTGTATGTCGTCACGGCTCGAGCTACTACACCAGACGGCCGCACTGATGAGAGCATTGGAGCGGTGGCAATCAGTAGCTTGAAGGGGGACGCATTAGCCAATGCTCTGATGAAGGCAGAAACGAAGGCCAAGAGACGGGTAACGCTGTCAATATGCGGGCTTGGTATCCTAGACGAAACAGAAATGGAGACTATACCCGGCGCACTACCAGTGACAGCTGGATCGATCACAGTGGAGGAAGAAACAGCTACTGACGAGCAGATTGACGCATTGTGTCGTCTATTTGACCACCTCAATGAACTAGGCGTAAAAGACGATAAGATTCTCATTGCTGTCCGCAACCTGTCAGGCCGACCAGATATTTCTCTCGACGCTCCCGAGCTGTCGTTATTGCCATCTAGTATCGTGGAGAAAATTTACACAAAACTGGATGAACGTCGAAACAAGCTAATGGAAGAGCAGGCGGCAAAATTTGAACCACCAACTGGTCTAGATAGATCAGGACATCCAATAGATGATTTGGAAAACAGTTCGTTTTAACTAAACACTGACAAGCCGCCGGGGTAACTCGGCGGCAATAACTAAGGAGATTGATGTATGTACGTTTGCACCGTGTGTCGTAGACAATTTGATGGTGTGCCAGCTCGCATAGTAGGCGAAAAGCACAGAAATTATTGGTGTCCAGATTGCACCCGGCATAATAACGCAAAGTCAAAAGAGGCTACGCAATTGAGAAATCAGGCAATTGCGGCTAGAAATAAATGCAAGTGGTGTGATGAAAGGCTTTCCGAAAATAATCGAGCGAAAAAGAATGATAATAGTAAGCACAATTCCAATATGTGCAAAAAGTGCGAACAAAAAAGCACATATAGACAACAGCTGATCAAATGGTTTACGGCGGTTGGAGTAAATGAACAACCAGAAATCGTAAATTATATCCACACGCATAAAGCACAATGGGAGAGCATACGGCAACAGAAAATTTTAAAAGAGGATCAAGCGTTGAAACAAGCTGAATCCTTGCCGCCGCTATTCCAGGCAAGTCTCGAATCACAGAATAATCAAAGTGATCAGTGGAAACTGATTCAGCAACAGATTGAGGAGTTTGAACAAAAGATAACAACATTGATCACTAAACTACAACAGTTGCAAGCGAGGAAAGGGGAATGATAATGGCTGCTAACTGGACAATTCGAGAGCTGACCCCAGACGAGTATCCCGACACGCAACTCCAGTATGAGGTGCGTGACGAGACTGGTGAAGTGGTGTCCCTGCATTACTGGGAAGAGGATGCCAAGCAAATGGCTGCTGTGCCGCTGTTACGGGAGGCTTTATCTGAAGTGGTGACATACATCGAAAAAGAAATAGTAGCCAATGTCACTAATTATTTGGAAAAGGAAGGCAAGTAATGGAACATATCTATGCTAATATAAAGAACATATTCTTAGCGTTATTGTTTGGTGCTTTGTTTTTATTTCTGGTCGATATTGCTTATGGGCAGTTTCCAGTTCCAGACGTAATTACTTTTTCACCTTCGATTTGTATCTACCACCCACAGACACTATTGACGGCCAACCCGGCGCAACGTCAAATAATAGTGCAGATCAGTGACAAGGGATATGTTGAGCCGGTTGATGGTCTGGCATATATCCGTACAGTGTACCGGTCAGATGATCCGCAAGTGAGGCGCCACGCTTTTCCTGCTGCAGTTCAATACTCAATCTACAAATGGGAGATGCTCGAGCAGGCAAGGCAAATAAACTTGCGCGCCTACTTCCCGTATATGATCCGCAAAGATATATCAGATAGAAGCATCACCTCTGCTTTGTTTCGCTACTGGTTTGGAGGTACGCTACAAATTCGATCTCAAGCTATTTATGATCTATCAGAAATTACGGAAAGTTTCGTTAACAAAGACTGTAATCTTCAGGAAGTCAAATTGAGGTAATGGGCTATTCGTCTCGAGACAAGCTGCGCATAGCTTTGGGTATTTGTGTAGACTGTAAAATTAACAATGCTGTGGAAGGAATTCAGCGTTGCCACAAGTGTCGTGCTAAAAAAAATAGAGACAATCGAGAATATACTCGACAAAAAAAACAGCGCTCTACTTGTTCAGTTTGCTTACACCGTCTGGCGGAGGAGGATCAGAAGCTTTGCAAGCGTTGTGACGATGAGCGACGGGAAAGACGCTGGCGAAAACATTGGACAAAACGAGGACGGCTGTAGTATCGTCTAACCGTGTTTGTGGAAAAATTTCATGCTGAAGCTTGGAGACCAAAACTAAAAATCTTGGTCTTTTTTTTGTTTTATATCGTCTGCTCAAATACCCCGTAATCGCTCACAATTGACCTAGAATCAATTTTTAGTCTCAACCCTATAGTTACCCCTACCCCCTATTATTTAGGACGTTGCTGCGGTCACTCCCTGTTGAGGGCAAATTGTCCCAAGCTCGAGCGTATAGATCTGACCATTGCTATCGATTACCTGGACATCATAGACATATTCCTGCCCCGGCGTCAGCGTCAGAGTCTCTGTATTTGTCGCCACAAAAGCCAATTCAACTGATCCACCGTTAGTGTTGCCGTCAATTATCTGCCCTGCAGCGGTGGAAGATGAAGTGACACTGATCTGATACTTGGCATTGGCGTCAGTATCGGTTGCCAAAGCTTTCACAGTCCAATATGCTTTGGCAATTGTCACACCGGCAGTAAGGCCCGTATACGTGCGATGTAGTTCAAATGTATCACCCGCAACCATCCGCCAGATATACACGCCGATTTTGGTCAACGGCGATAACGCAATCGTCCGCTTGTCTCCGTCTAGTGTCTGATCATGCGCCATTCGCTGCTACCTCCTGTTCAATACTATAGGCTCTCTCTGGTGTGTACGGATCATCGAGAACCAACTGCGTTTTATTGCGTGGATAGGTATAGATCAGATCTGCTTGCTCTCGAGTCAGCCAGCCAGTCTTAACGAATAGCTCCACCTCTTGAATCGTAACACGCCCATCCTGCCATCGTCGCAGGATCAGCCGATATTGGGGAGTGAGTGTAATATCAGCCATTTGTTATTTCTTCCCCTGCTTCAAGAATCATATCAATCAGGGCTTCTGCAGCTTCAAGCCGCTCTTCTACACTCGGCCCCGGTGGCGGTGGCGGTAGCGGTAGATCGGCCGGTAAGGGTGTATTGCCATCTGCGAGCCACGCCAAATATTCTTGATAGTCGATATTGTCTGGATCTGTTGGAATTTGCGCATAATCCCGCATTCTGATAATTGTATTGCTGATTGAATTACTTAATTTAAACATTGACGTTGCTCATAATTCTATAGCGAATGCAAATGTAGTAGCAATAAGATTGGTTGGACTCACATCGACCGCATCAAACCATGTTGCTCTTCCTGCAGTCAAAAGTCCTTTGGGGAACTGAACTCGTCCTCTCGAAGCTCCTAGATATGCACTAAGGTTGGCTGATGTTTCTGTAACGGTATTAGCACTTCCGTCATACAACGTAATTTTACCCGTCATGGTCAAGGTCGGAGTTGCGCGCATTGCCACTGGGTACAAAATTAAATACAAAGCGTCCGCGCTTGAGATAGCTCCAAAAGCCCAAGTAAATTGCCCAGCGTTGGCTTGAGTAAGCTTAAAAAAATATCGTTGGCACTGTAACGTGGCCGTGGTAATTGACACACGTTCGAACTCAGTTGCCGTTATGCCCAGTTCAAGTTGCACGCCTGTGATTTGCCAGTAATTTGTGCCGGCTACCTGTCCGGCTGATAAATTAACTTGCGCTGGAGAGCTTGCTGCACGATTTGCGGTTGTAGTATGCCAACCCGACTGCAAAGAGCCAGAAGTAAAACTACTGCCAGCTACTAGCCAAAAATTGATAGATAAACTATATGCATTATCATTATCCAGTGCTCCCGTGGTATCAGCAGGAAATGTAAGTGTTTTTCGCTCCCAAGTGTTTGCACTGTCGATTGTATATGTTTTACTTGCGAATCGTGAATTATCATTGTCTTGTAACTCTGCGATATAAGTACCTGTAGTACCCGACTTGACCCAAAAAGAGACAGTGACTTGTTTTGCGTTTGAAGTACCTTTTAATATGCCCTGTACGTTTTGGCCTTCAAGGCGTTGCTGAATCACGAGTTGATCTGTAGATTCAAGCGAGGCATTTGATGTTGTACAAGTCATCTTGAGACTAAGAGGGAAGCCTTGTCCGTTTGGCCCATCACTCTCACTTGTTTGAGTCCATGTTCCAACTGTACCTGTAATTAACGTGTTCCATCGATCAACCGTATAATATCCACTTAACGTAATGCCTGTCACACTGGTTTCACGTTGCCTAATTCCCATATTACCATTGATCAAGAAATTGCGAAAGCTCAATGCCTGTGCCGTTGTAGAAAGCTTGGCAGGAGTGACTGAGGCATCGGCGAGTTTGGCCGTGGTTACTCCTGTGTCAGCAAGTTTCGCTGTAGTAACGGAGGCGTCAGTCAAAGTTAACGATGTTCCACCAGCAGCCTTGGAGACGTCGCCAGAAAATGAAGTTGTTCTGATATTACCAGCACCATCAAACTCAATGCCGCCTGTAACTCCAATGTACTCAGGATTGCCGGTTGAAACGGAGTCTCGACCAATTAACTTATCGCTTGCCATTTCGGCAAGTTTGGCCAACGTTATAGCATCATCTACAATCGTCCAGGTAGCACCGCCGCTACTAACGTTTATATCTCCCTTTGATCCGTCAGTCACCGCACCGCCAACGTTTACGCCAGTCTGATCATCACTTGCCCAACTAGCCCCAGATGGCAAAGTAACTGTCACAAATGGGTAACTGCCACCATTATCGTATAAATAAAGGTTGACTGTTTGAGTAGTAGCATCAGCGTTGTATAGCATTATCGACTTTACAACACGTCTAGTGTTGGCCGCAGGAGCTGACAAAATATCTGTTACGTTTACGCCGTTCAATGACGTCGGGTCTATACCTTCCACGAAAGTCGTTATTGTTGTATCTGCGTATGTAACGATCACAGAAACATTAGTTGAGTTACCCGAGCTTAGGTTAGCTTGTAATTTTCGTGTTGTAGTATCAAGAACAACTAACATAAATTAGTACCTTTACGAAATAAACCAAGCGTATTTTCTGCCGTCTACAATGTCAGCTGCACCGCCACCAATTTGTGGTTCCCAAGTCAATACTCCTGCCGTTGTAGAAGATAACACGTAGCCACTAACTGGCGGATATGATGTCGGCCATTGATATAAAGGATTCGTTACTGTTACAATGGTTGGAGTGCCAGCAATTCCAGTTGAGCTAATTGGGGTTATTCTGATCTGCGTTCCAACAACAAGGCCAGGTAGCTCAACGGCTCCACGCCCTAGCCCGTCTGGGACTGCATCAAGCACTGGCAACCAATCACCATCTTGCGGCCGTTGTATTTCTATTCGTGCTGTTTGACCACCAACAAAATTCCCAAAACTAAAAGTTATACGGCCATTGTCTACAGTCGTAAAACTTACGGTTATGCCTGTCACAGCCGGCGGTGTCCCTGCTATCCATACACTAGCAGTATTTAGGCCCACTGTGCGGACTGTGGCGGCACTTGGAAATTGCAAGTCTGAATATTGTCTCGCAATAATATCTACTACATGTTCTTGTGAAATCTTTAATTCTTCAATACGGAATAACTGATTACGGAGACCATAAAGTGTATTATGGTTGACACAAATTATGTCGCCCTCTTCCAGTAATAATGCCTCACCAGTTGCTTGAAAAGTGCAGAAAAAATCGTTGTTACGATACTTATATCTTGCCGCTTGCACTAGCCTGTCGGCTTGATGATAGTTATCTACACAAGCCCCACTTATATCCATCTTATTTATTTTGTTGATTTGCTCTTGATGGTCATAATCATTTTCTCTTAATTCTGTTTGTTGAAAGTCTTGTGTACTATCGGTATATGTAATAACAAACTGGTTTAAGCTTGATTGTCTTTCACCCAGTGGCCACTTGAATGTATCTCTGATTATGTTACTTCGTGACAGTGCTCCAAAAGCAGAATCGGCAAAAACAGCATGAACGTGAACAACCTGTTCAAGTGCAGCGTGTGAGTAGGTTAGACCTTGTTCTAAAATCAAGTTACCAAGTTTTGATCTTAGTAACACAATATTGGCGTTGTTCTTATTCCATAACGCCTCAATATAGCGATTAAGTGTAGCGTTAGCATTTATTCTAGTTGCCAGTTCTGCCGCAACTGCTCCGTTTGTTGGATTGTTTCCAGTCGCGTCTAACCCCCCGCCTGTTATGGTTACGCCATCAACTACAACAATAGCAGGGATTCCAGTTTGAGCATTCTCGATTGTGAAATAGTTCCAGGCTGGTGTGTCGACTGTCCCTTCAACAAATGTTGGAGAATAACGCGTTCCCCCTTGTGTGATGGCTAGAGTTAAGTTGTTTGCGCTTGTTGAATATTCGATGCCAGAGATTGTTCTAGTTTCACTAAAATCTGTTCCAGCACCAATAACTGCATAGATCTCATTAACAGCTAAGCGTTGCCACGCAGTCACGTCTTCTATTGCGATCGTTGTCGCCGTTGGAGTAGTGGCGGATCTCAACAAACTAGTTACTGCTTGACGTTCTGATTTTATCTGTAACTTACCGTCTGCACCTGTCACTAAGTAGCCACGGAAGGACGGTAAAAGATGCTTAAAAATAAAATCAGTGATCTTAATAGGTTCTTTAATATGCCAGTTACTTGTGTATCGTTTGCGGTAAAAAGTTGTGGCTACTATTGATGTCGGCGGATTTTCTGGATCATAAGCGTTATAATCAGCCCCTAATTTTTGCGGTCGATTCGCATCAATAGGATTCAAGATATATTTATAATATGCAGTATCTAAGATGCCTGTTGATCTGTATCGCTTCCAGTCCGTTCCGGCTGTCCCTTGATTTTGATCATACCAGAATTCCTCACAACCGGAATCGTCTCTTAATGGCTCATTACAATACTCAGCAGTCTGGTATGCCGTAATATCATCAATCCAGGTTGCGTCATAGTTCAGACCTCGACTATCAGTAAGCAGGTAGCGTAATTGCTCAACTGGATTGTCTGACCAATCATTACCATCAAAGCTAGATGTGTTTATCGTTGGAATTTTATTCCACAGCACAAGTGCCGCAATTGTTGGTGCTGGATCTCCAGTATCTGGATTATTGCCCTCAATAGTAGCTTCTACATACGCACGATGTGAGTAATACTCTTCACCTAATAACAATGACGTAGTCTGTTGACCTGAAACAAAGCCATATTCTCCCGTGTGCTCATACTTAGCTTGAAACGTAGTAGCCCAACCGGCTGTTGTATTTCTTACGTCAGCAAACTGAGTAATAACACCTTCTCCAGCAATAAAATGTCCGTAGAGATACTGGCCAGTGTCAGCATAAAGAATAGGAATCAGATCGATCTGTGTACGTCCTAGTCCAACTGGTACACTCTGGCCTAATGGTAAGTTATCCGCGCTTGACCATTGTTTAGTAGCTCGACGAGACCCAAACAAGGATGAGACGCCAGCAGGACGTGAGTTAACTTTAAACGAGCCAATAACAGCCTTATATCTAAACCCCTGGAATGCTTTTTGATTGCCGTATTCTACGCACTGAGTATATGACTTATTGCATACACTGGCTTGTCGGTAACTTTGCGCTTTGTCTGCTATCTGTTGCCCGGCCAAACATTCTATACCTTTAAATTTCAAGGGACACTTAACATCAAACTTTTTGAACGGTATTTCATTATCTATAGAGCCAAGATCTTGCTTGGCTGTTATGGTGACAGATTCATTGCTTATATCGCCAGGTTTAGCACAACGGCCAACAAAAAGAATTAAAGAATCTTCGTCAAGTCTACGGCTAATGCTTCGGACTAATACCCGATATCCTTCAAGATTTATTTTGTTCAGCCACTGACTAACAGTCTTGTCAACGTTACTTAAATTGATTGTGACGCTATTAAACTTATCTGCAAAATATCTTGTGATGTTGCTTCGACTGATTACTTGCTGATCATATAACCACCCATACCAAACCACAGCACTGGCCGCGAAACGTCGCTCTGCATTACTTGGAATCAGGTCAGTTACAGACGGCGGATAAAACTCGAATAGATCAACCGGCATTAAATCACGGTTCGGTGATACTAATATTCCGTAAAGTGTATTACTGACAGTCTGCATGTTAGTCCGGATATTTTATTATTCGCGCCTGTCTACTTTGTGACCAATAACGTGAGTGACTGCTTCTAGAATATGAACTGTAACGACAATTGCTAAGTGTCTCTCCAGTGTGTGGATACACCATCGAAAAAGAAATACCGCCACGGGTCGATGCATAGTGCTGATCTAAGATTGTTGCTTGTTCTAGAGATAACCCGTCCCACACAATTTCAAACTGTCTAATGGGTGTGCTAAGCGTTGTGTTACCTACTGTCAACGTATCATCAAAAGTAACTTGATGGTTACGCCAATCGTTCATTATTTCTTGAAAAGTTACATGTAGTGGCGCACTAGAATTGTTGGACGGCTGAGGGAGTGGCACCGGCGAAGTAAACTGCCACAGAGATGAACCCGTTGGCCCAGTTTGTGTGCCTGGCGATATTTGTCCTGTACCCGCGCCGACATTTGGCCCGTAGATAACTTCCGCCTCAATTCGTTGGTTGTGACAACACATGGACACAACTGCCTCGAGTGGATAGGTGACTACTTTTTTTGATCTGTAAATTATCTTGTCGTCAATCAAATATGTGATGAAGTCACCAATTTGACGGAAGATAATTTTTTGACCACTGTTCGTCCAGAGGCCATCATACCAGACTTGCGGAAAGTTACCTGACCCGTCATACACATATACACCGTTAGCCGGTCTTGGTGGCGAACCTGTCGTCCAGGTTCCACTTGTTATGTATACACAATGACGCCAGTTGTAGAAGTTACGCGGTGCTATGGCACCAGGGTTTCCATCAATCAAACCAAAATACGCGCGGCCATTTGGGTTCCTACCGCTGATGGTGTAAACCAACTCCCAGGATTGATCAACTAGCTCTTTGAATGCGTTTTTAGTATACGCGACAGAATTACCAATTGACATTGCGTCTGTACCGCAATCATCTAGACGAGTGTTAGCGTTTAAAATAGAAAAGCCATCAATAGTTGCATTAATAGAAACAATCCACTGCGGCGGCGCAGCATCACCAGTTGATGGCCCAAAATATTCGATAAATTTTCTTACTGGCATTATTGTCGCTTTTCAAGAATAACAGTCATGGAATTATTCCAGGCTCGCAACCTGTTGTTAATAGTAGCCGATAAGTAACGAACGTTCTCATAAAGCACACGATCACGGCGATGATAAAAATCAAAGCTGGTTGTCGATCCACGCATTGAGTTATAATGCTTGGTTATTTGGTTAACTTCTGCTTGTGTTATTCCGTCGTAACTTAGTTCCCAGCGTTTAGCCCCGGTAACATGTACGTTGCTTGTCGTAGTGCCGTCTTCAAATTCAAATAACTTTGCGGCATAACTAATTGGTTGATCAACCAAAATAGATATATATGGCCCAGTGTATAAAATGCCGTCTGGATAGGGACTGGTTAATTTAGGGATACCAAACGTAGTAGTTAAAACTATTCCTGTCGGTGAAACTTCCCAATCACGAGGCCCAACATCAGGCAAGCCAAACGTAAACGTTGGACTAAATGCAGCTAGTTGTATCACTCGACCACGTGTTACTGCTGGTTCAGAAAACGTTGCTGATAACAGAAATCCTATAGCTTGAATAATTGGAATCTGGGGATATCCAAAATAGACTTGGAAGATTGCGGGTATAGTTTGAATTATTGGGATTTGTGGAGTACCAACAATAATTGAAGGTGTAAAGCCAGTGGGGCGGATGATCTGACTTTGGCCACTAAGAATCGGCAAGCCAAACGATGTAGTAACTACAAAGCCTGGCGGAGTAACGTTAGGATTGCCCTGGGATAATGTCGGTTGTCCAAAGTATGCATTAACTATAAAGCCAATTGGAAGAATTGCTCGAACATAAGTGATTTCTATAAACGGCCTGAGTCCAGTCCAGACTCCTGCTATTGTTGTGAAATATTCTGCAGCAGCAAATGACGCACTATTGCTTTGGTTTGTTGTGCTTGGCGTTCCACCAGATACATCACGGCTATGCCTAAGAACAAGCCCCGGATAACCGCCACCTTTAGTTGCAAGGTATGTGCGCCCAGTAGAGTTAAGTGTTAACGTTGTGTAATCAGGCGGTGATACTAAGTTAAAACTTGCAAAAGAGGTTGTGTTAAATACTACGCTAGTACTTGAAGTTGTCAGGTTACTGCTTGCCCATACAGCATTAGGGTTGTTTGTAAAATAATTTATTTGATCTGGTACATCAAAGTTATGTACTTGCAAGTTAAAACCACCCGTATTGATTCGCGAGGTCATAGCAAGATACAAAACAGCTTGTTGCACCAGTATCGCTGTCGGTATACTGGTAAAGTCAAACTTGATATACCCACGGCTAACCGTGAAGTCGTTACTGGCAAGCCTGCTTGATTCAGCCGTTAATATTGCATCAGTATTGAGAGCAAATCCGATAGCAACGGATAACGTACCATTGGCATTCCTTGCGTCAAAATAATTTGTTGCAGAACTTGTAATAGTGCCATCAAAATCAATAGTGTTACCAAATGCCTGAGCATAATCGGTCAAAGTATCAAAGCCGTATGAGAGGGCTGGAATATAACGATCTGCAATAAATTCATCCCAGTAATGCAAAAGCCACCACAACGGTTTAAATGCTTCATAAATTGTTTGTGCATACTTGGGGAAGGAATAAACAACTGCGACGCACTCAAGGCCGTTTAAACGATAATGAGCGGCATTTGGTGTCAGCTTTTCAATGCAAAGTTTTGATTTAAGATCTAGTTTCTTGCGAAACCATTGACCGAGTATGGGCGTGTTAGCAAGTCCAACAATAATTGCTTGATGTTTTTCAAACCAGTCTTTTGTGAACGCTTGCCAATAGCCAACCATAGCATACTAGACTAACCTAAATATTTTGTTTGTTCCGTTGTCAAAACTGACTGTAATGTCTCCACCGTTTGGCGTAATCGGCAGACCAGTTGTGGCCGTGTCGATTATGCAAATTAAAGGGGAACTTGCGCTTGTTCCAGTGTCTTTGTAGATTACCAGTTGCGTTACGCTGCCAGAGTTTGTTACCGCTGAAAAAGTAACATCCGCAGCGTCAAAGATACCACCCGTGACGGTCTTTGAGGTTAGCGTCTGCGGTGTACCAAAGACGTTAGTTCCTAGATCTGAATAATATTGATGTCCGTTAGTCGCTGTGTTTCTAGTATAGCCTGAACCAACCAAAGCAATTTTGATTGTGTCCGTGTCTAAATCAATCGATGGCGATTGCGACAACAAACTTTGACGCGCTAAACCATATAGCTCACTTGCCATTTTAAAACTCTCCAAGTAAGTCACGCCGAAGCATTGAGCGTGCTTCGCCGTTACTTTTATAATCCTGAACAAATTTGTTGATTACAACTCCGGGTTCCGTCTCAGCCCTGATAATAATTACAGTTGGCTCTACAGAACGCCTTGCACCTTGCTCCACGACAGTGGATCCTGATTGCCTGTCTTGCGCCAAGAATGAACCGCCATTGTTAGCATTACCACCGGCACCGATTGCGGATAACCCAATCGAAGCAGCAGCGGCCACACCAGCAACTGCCCCATAAAACTTAGCCGCCGCAAAGTGTGAGGCTGCACTTTTGGCATTTCCTAGTGCAGCAGCTGCGAATCCTTCCGCCAGGTTGAATAGAGCTTTGACTGCCGCCTGCGAAGCTAGAGCACTAATTATCTGTGCGGCCATTTGCTTGAACGCCTGACCACTTAACTTGCCAGTCAACAAGAACCCTTGCAACATATTTTGCAACCCATTCGCAACGCTACCAAACACATCAAGCATCATTGTTTGGAAGTTACCCATTTGACCAGATATCACGGACAAAGCTTCACTTGCCGAAATCTTTAGTTGATCAAACAGGCTCACACCTTTATCTGCAGCTTCCTGCGCTTGTGAGCCTAACATTGAGAGAGCGGAAGACGGATCCGCAGCCAATGCTTCCATTCTTTGCCTTTCAGCTTCGATCATCATATTTTGCAAAGCTTGTGATAGTCTCAATCTTTCGTCGAATGTCTTCTTTGCTTCCTCTCTGATCTTCTCTTCACTCTGCGTTATCCTGTCTTGCCGTTGAATTTCAAACTGTTCTTCCGCTTCGACTCGTCTACTTTGCACGTCCAGCAATTGTCGGTTTGTTTGAGTAGCTAGTGCTGAGAGTGTACTTAATTCCAACTCAATTACACGTTGCTTAATAACGTCAGCCCCTGCCGTTATTTGATCTAATCGAGCTTGTGTTATTTTCTTTTCTATCTGTTGCGCTTGATCAATTAGCTTGCTCTCTTCATCACCTAATGCGGCAATACGTAATCGTTCCTGCTCGGCCGTAAGGCGTGCAAAGCGTTGTAAGGTGTTATCGGAAAAATCACCGAATAAGGTTGTGCTTGTTGGTCTAGTTGCCGCTGATTTGGCTGCTTGTGTAGTCGTCTTTTTTGCTGCTTCACGTTGCGCTTGTAGAGCTTTCTTTCTTGCTTCTACGTTTGCGGCTGTTGTGATTGGCTGGTCAACTTGCTCGAGCCTAGCAATGGCAGCTGCTTGCGCTTGATTTTTCTTGTCTTCTTCTAGCTTTGTGGCGAGAGCTGGATCGAAAGCTTCAACGCTTAAATCACCCAAAGCATTTAGTGCGTTGATCAACCTTGTGCCAATTGAGAATGCTAGACCCTCAGCCTTAATCGCTAAGATATCTAATTGCTTTCCAAACTTGTCAGCCGCTTCAATTTCTTGCGTTGTCAACAACACACCAAACTCATCAGCCTTTTTTATCAGGTTGCTAAAATTGCCGTCCATTTCTCCCATAATTTTGAGCAGGGTTGTGGCTTGTTTTCCAAACAACTCAACAGCCAGAGCAGTCTTTGCGGAACCATTTTCCATATTCGCCAAACGTTCGATGGCTTGACGAAAGGCATCATCAACAGATCCGCTAATATCTATTCCCAGTGCAGTAAAGGTGTCACGCAATTCATTGTTGCCATCTTTGGCCGCTTCGATCTGCTTCTGGAAAATTACGGTTGATGTTGTCAGCGTCTCGAAGGATTCGCCGACTAAACCAGCTCCAGCTTTGAGAGCTTGAAGCGTTTCCAATTCTAAATTGCTGACGTCCTTTAGATCGTTTAGACTGCCAGCATATTCAGCCGTTTTCATCGTAGCGGCCCCAGCCGCTACACCAACCGCAACGAGTCCCCCGGCTACACCAGCCATTGCAGCAGCGTTGCCGCTAAGGTTTGGTATCATCGAAGCGACGGCATCACCAAACAACCCAAACTGTGAGACGTAGCCTTGCAGTTGTGATCTTGCCGAGTCCCCAAAGCTTTCACGAAATTGACGGCCTGAATTGTTGACTTGTGTGCCTAGAGTCTCAAAGCGTTGGCCAAGTCTTCTTAACTGGTCTCCAGTCTCGGCCGCCATTCCTTCCACGACACCGCGCAACACCTGGAAAGCTTGCACGGCATCGCTAGTGTCGGCATTAACCTTGAATAGCAGTCCAATTTGATCTCTATCTAGTGCCACAATCGCCTACAATCACGCTACAATGCGTTTTTATTGGCAACCCTATAGTTACCCCTACACTAGGATCTTAAGACGATTTGACGGTCATTTGCGCCCCAAATAGCCGCAGCTCGTTCGTCTTCCCATTGTTGCAATCTAAATGCCGCCGCATTGTCGAAGTCAAAACTAACTGCGGTATCAACCAGGCCGAGCAACTTGCTCGGCCGTGTCCCAAACTTGGCCGCCGTCAGTGCTATCGTCAGCAGGTCGCCCCCCTGCTCGTTTCTGACGAAATCGCTGCAGCTTTTCCGGCTGCACCTCCCCGGATGTTGTTTTCACTGGCACACCCGGAGAGCCAGCTTGCACCCAAGCAGTTAAGAATCGAAAGTCCTCGGCGTCTAACTCCGACAAGGCAAGCACGTCCTGACCATCTCCAGTAATAGACACTTGCGGTTCAACGCAAGAATAAATAACAGCTTCAGCAAGAAATGATAAACCATCAATAGTTTCATCTGCAGAAAACTGCACACTAGGATTGACACCACCTTGCTGTGATTCCAACATAGCCCGCAAAAAAGATTGTGGGATTTTACCGGCAGCAATCCAGAGATCTAGCGGTGGCCGACGCATTGTAAAAACTGCGCCAGACGGCAGTGTAATCTGTCCAGTCAATTCTACCGCCTGACGCTGTTGCCTGTAGTCGCTTGCTTTCATTGTTAGTTTGCCGCGCCTTGATGCCAGAAGTTTCCAATCTGATCACCGGCCGTACGCGTAGTAATAGCTAGCCCATTGAACTCAAATGGCGCTCTGCTCTGATCTTTGCGAGTAACCGTGAAATTGAAGCCCGCCCTGTTAAAGGTCTTGTAGAGCTGGACTACCCACCACTGGTTAGTTCCCAAAATATCCTGTCCAATCAGAGCAACGCTATAAGTGCTGATTGTGGACAGGCCGCCCATAGTAAGCTGCTCGTATCCGGTAGACGTGTTAGTGTCAACACTTCTCGTGCCACCGACAGTCATTTTCTCCAGCAGTGACCAATTGAAGACCTGCAAAAATTCGCCCTTTACCGTTGCACGCTCGCTTATAATTCGTGACAAGTGGGGCGCTGTAAGTTCATCCGAAGTAAAATCTTGAATTTCTGGAACATATTCAAATGTAGTACCGCCAACGGTCATACCTAAATGGATTGTGTTTGGGTTGGCTGTATCGTCAGGCGTTCCGTCAGTATGCAGTGTGAGCCGTGAGCTTGCTGCTGGAACGGCAACGTTAACCCATACGTCAGCCGGGCCTAAAATGATTTCATTTGCATCGTAATTTTTTGCCGTTCCGGCCATGTTACTTCTCCTTCTTTGCTACTTGCTTTATCAAGTCTTTGTACGGTGTCGGGTCTAAAGATGGACGATAATCTTTTGTCTCCGCTTTTGGATCGAAATAACCAAGTGTTAGGGCGATATAACAATAACGCTCCTCACCTAATGCTTCATGTGTCCAGGGTAGTGGAGGCAAGTTAATTGTTTCTGCGATTTTTCGATAATCCATGTTATCTCTCCAATAGTTGCACGTTGAGGATTATACGCGAATCGGTACGGTATATTGTATCGTTCTGCCTTAATATCCCGAATTGATGCTCAGTTACTTCCCATACTGGTTCCGTTACGGTGTTACTTGTAGCACCAATTAGGTCACTGATTGCCATTGTTCTCAATACTCTATCGACTGCTAGAGTGTACTTTAAAATTGATCGTTGCAACGTATATGCGTCTATACCATCGATTGCGATGTCAATATAAATTTCAATATTGCTTTTGATATAGGCATCATCATCACTTTGCTCTAACTGTTGACCAGCAGAAGAAACAAACAAAGCAGGAAAGTTAAGCGTTATGGGCGTTGGTGTCCGATATTCTACAAAGTTGTTTAAACTTGCATCAATCTCAGCAAGTGAGGTAACGGTTGAAGCTTCTAAATAAACTTGAATATTATTTAGAATCCGCAAGCCAAACTCAGCCGAATATTTAGAAGTAATATATGCCACTATTTGAACCCTTAGTTATCGTCTACCCGTTTGGAGATTGAAGCCCGCATCTCTAGCACCACGTTGTATAAAACGATATAACCTAGAAACAATCCTATCGACGTCTTTTGCCGTAGGTTGAATTATTGGCCGAGCAGCCATTCTTTTTGTACCTCGCTGGTGATAACGTGCATAGTAAACAGCAGAACCCATTGTTACGCTTAGCGGAGTCTCTTCATAAATTTGATCAACGCCTTTTCTGCCAGCTACAGAAAAAGAACGACGTAAACGCTCAGTCAGAACTAAGATTGGTTTGCCTGGATATTTTTTTTCTTTCCAGGCTTTGTAGCGTGGTGATAACGGTGTCCAAGTTGTACCACCTCGAGATCCTTGTGCATCAAACTCTTCTAAGGTAGCCCGTAGAAAGTACATGTGAATTTCTGGCCACACTTCTCTAAAGTCTCGAACAAGACTTGATAGATTTTTGAAACCTCGACTGGCTCTCTCTGTACCATCCACGCGGATCGAAAAATTCACGCGAACATTCCTCTTCCGTTGCGATAACTATCGGCTACCATTTGTGCCCTTGGCGGCAACGGTTGATTGATTACGGCTATGCCATCAATCGCAACTGCACGCGCAAAAGCTTGATCTTTGCTACGCCATAGGTTTGCAATAGTTTCAAGCACAGCCTCTTGAACCTCTTCAGGTGTTTTGTCGTAGCCCCACTTGGCTGTGACTCCTACTCGAATGCCAGCAGGCCAACCAACATAGTCAACTTGATTAGAGAACTCTGCAAAGAAAAAGTCTCGCCGTTCGTTCAAGGCCTCAAACGTGCTGTAATTTTCACCGTATCGGCGCGACAAGAAAAATTCACCTGGCGTATTCTGTTGAGCATTCTTGTATGGATTCACCTCAATCCAATTTAGAACGGCAAAGCCTGTCGGCATTGTCACGATTGGCGTTGGCGTAGAAAGGTATGGATCAACTTTTAGATAGTCCGTACCCGTGCCCCAGTAATAACGTAAACTGGCCGTCTGTCCACTTGAGCCTTGTGCAAAGTAACCGTCTGGTAGAGAGCACGCCGCATCAAAAATCCTTGCAGCTCGAGGAATCATACGGATAAGCAAGTCTTCATCGCTATCCTGAGACTGATAAACGTATGCTCTAACTTGCTCGAGGCTAACATAATCACTTGCGGCCACTTTGTTTTTTCCTCTCTAACGGTGGACGTCTTATCCGTTTATTCCAATCGTTTCGATAATCATCATCATAGGGCGTTGCAATTTGGCGTTGAATTAGTAGCTGTGCAACACTGGCCGGTATATCTACTATGTCACCAACAATGAGCAGGCCAAAAGGCTTGACTAGCTTAATCTTCATTTTTGCACTCCGCTGGCTTGCCACTTGTAGCCCAGTCATTTAGATATTGATGCTTGATCTTCCAGTCATTTGTTGGCCAAGTTGAAACAACTTGCAAGTGACCAAGTTTAATATGGTTGGCTTGATATATACTTTTATTATATTGTCTCCATTTTTTCCAGAAATAGATATCGGCATCTATCCTGTCATCGCTCCAATCGCCATTGGTATCAGGTTGCGACCATAGCCACGGTTTCGGTATTTCTTGCAATGCTTTTAGTTTAATCAAAGTCATGCCAAAATGGCCTGTCTCAATGGGGGTTATGTCGGGCGCAAAGTCGTCTAACGTGGCTGACTTTTTCAAGTCACCAAACTCATCACGCATTGTGAAAAGGAATTGTTCATTGTTTCGCCTCACTTGAACGGGAACAATAGCATCGGCGTAGGAATATTGAGCTGCAAGCGTTAGCAATTCCTTTACGTCATCAGCCGTAAATAAGGTATCGTAATCTAAAGCAATTGCCCACTCGATGTTATTCTCTATTAAATGACTTAATGCTCGTTGCGTTCCCTGTTCCCAAAATGCGCCACCATATTTATAGAGTGGAATATTGAATTCTGCAGATCTTAACGCCTGCCAAGCGCAACCCCAGTGGTCATTCCACCCGAGTCTAGGGACACTCATAAAGGCCGACACTCGAGCTTTTACTTCAATTCTATTCTCGAGTTGTTTCGTGTTCGATCGTTTGTAGCCTTGCAGATTCAGGCTCACGGGTAATGACGAACAATCCTTTATGTCTGATACCCATGTTGTGATATCGGACAAACCCACAAAGCTCAACATCTCTGTTAGTTTTTTTGTGGTGTATATGCTTTTATGGTAATCGTTGTCATCAACTTGGCCACCCATAACATAGCCCTCAATAGGTAAGTTATGAATGTTATAATTATTAACTATCCATTCAAAGTTAGGAACAGAAATTCTAATTAATCCATCCGGCTGTAAAACTCTCACCCACTCTTTAAGTACCTCCACCGCTTCACGGTGTCCAAAGTGTTCCAGGATATGTGATGCTCGGATTTCTTCGATGCTATTGTCTGCATAACCAGGAAGAGGGAAAACTTCCTCGTTATGCAGACGATCAATAGTTTTGAACCCGGCTATTTTTTGCAAGCCTCCGCCTAGATTCAGCTTCATTGTTTAAAGTTCCTTTACTACGGTGCTGCCGTATTCCGCAGTTCCTGATGGTGATTCATCGAGCTTGTCTAAAAACCCGATTGCGGCAACTGGTATATTTGAGTTAGTGGAACCAGACGGCACAGTCAATGCTACTCGCAAGTATCGTTTTCTGTTTCCATTTGAACGATCGACAAAGAATCGCACTGATTCAGAAGCACCTACTGCAGCAGCACCCGTTGAGAGGGCTGTTAGTTCAGCGAAGTTTGTAACAACTGTGTCGTCGCTTTCAAATATCTTGATTGAACTTGGCGCAGTACCAGCTCCGGCTAAAGCTCCAAGAGTAACCATGATCTCAGCAGATCCAGAGTCCAAGCAGTCCAAGTTAGCCGTTACCGTTGCCCCGTGTGTTACGGTAGCAGGCACCAACAAGACAGTTGATTTTATATTTTTTTGATTATTCATTTAGATCACCTCCTTAGCTAGCAGCCGTAATGAGTCCAACAATCGGCCCGGCAGCAGTTGTGTTGCCAACGTCATGTATGTTGATGTCGAACCGCTCGGTGCCACGAATGGCAAGTTGATCCTCAGCGAACTTGTACTCGCTCGAGAGTGCCAGCGAGAGCAAGCGGCGATCGCCAAAGGTAGAGCCAAGCCGGAAGTTGCCGAGCAGCGCGCAAATTTGCGAGTTTGCTTCTGTGGTTGGCATTACTTGTGACAGTACAACAGGATAACCAAGGAAGCGAGCAACGCCACCATTGGCAATATCCGCTATCACGTTGCCGCCGGCCGCAGTCTGGAGTTTGTGTGCAACAGTATCAAAGAACGTTGCCGACATAATCCACACTGCACCATTGCGAGCGTAGAGCGGTAGTTTACCAAGCACGCCGTGAAAGTCTCCCAATATGATGCCGCTATAGATGTTATCGCTTGCTACCTGTAGCCCCTTTATGTTAGCGATTGTGTTATCTACATTGCGCAGTTTTGTGCGAACGCCAGTGATACCACCGTATGTGCTAGTACCATCGCCGTTGAAATAACACTCGTCTTCTTTTTGTGAGAAGGCATAAGCGATCTCACCAGCAAGGTCGTCACCAATGCTGATCATTGCGTCTTCATTCAGCTCACTAGACCAGAGAGTTAATGCGGCCAGCTTCTTCGCAACTAGGTTGACTTGATCGAAATTCTTGTCACTGGTTGTAATTGTGGAAGCTTCGCCAACAAAGTACGCTGTAAGTCCACCTGTTCGACGAGGTATGGTCAGCGTATCTGACGACATGGGCACGACTCGCGCCACCTGACGGGCAACGCCGTAGGTTTCTCGCAGGTCGATGATGTCGGTCGAGAACTCTGGTGGAACCAGGTATCCGCCTAGATAATTGGTTCCGTCGCTCATTGCCTTGGTCTGGATGCCGTTAGCATCGCACCATTGCTTACTAGCCTGATCTCCAACGACTGCGCCCTTGAACCACTTGCCGAAGCGATAGGCGCGCTCATCAGCAGACTTACCCGCCACAGTACCTTTAAAATTCTTCACCTTGCTGACACGTGAAAACTCAATTGCCGGGGCAGGAATGACGGCATCCGCTTTCGTAGTCGGCGTTACGCTGTGATTATAGGTGATTGCCGCACTCTTCAATGCTTCGATCTCCTCAAGTTGCTTAACTTCAGTTTGAAGTGTAGCAATCTGTTCATTACGTGTTTTGATCTCTGTAAGTTTTTCTGAAGGAATAGTGGCCACGTCTGAATGCGTATCAAATACGCTCTTTTGTGTAGCCTTCAAATTATTCAGCTCGATTATTTTCTCTTGAAGTTTAGTCATATAACCTCTATATGTTGGCTTGTAATTTCAAAAAGTCATAATAAATAGCTTTGACATCTTCCGTTGACGTTGTTTCATTTTCGGGTGTATAGCCGAGCTCCTCAGCCATTTTCCGTAATCTGTCGCAAGCCTTTTGAAGATCATCGGCCATTGTTTGGCAAGTCTTACCGTGTTCTAGACTGCCTTTTCTTTTTTGTGATTTTCGGATTGAATCAATTTCTTTGATTCGCGTCATAAGTGACTCAACAGCGTTATGCGCTAGTTGATAGTGGTTTTGAAACGTCAAGCCGGTAAGCGACTTAGAATCTGTAATAATAGCGTTATTATTGGCTGGAACAGTAACAGGAGAAAACTCATATAATTTGATCTGTTTTAGCAAGTACACTTTATCTAAATTCATTTCGTCGTAACTTGTCATTGCTTGCTGCTGTTTATCAATAGGCATATTATATTCAGCCATTTTATTGATCATACCTAGCTTGTCAGTTACTTCATAATCTAGCACTTGATATCCGATTGATAACTTTTTTATCACACCGTCGCGAATGAGTGTCATTGCCTCAAGACCTTTTTGTGTCCTGCTTATTCGTGACTTTGTTATTAACCCATAATTATCTTCATTCGCTTCTAGCGGAATACCAATCGGCGACATCCAATCATGCTGGTAACACACAACACCTTCTTTCAAGAAACGTGGTATATCACTCAAAAATGCGCCAGGTAGAATCATATCGCCAGCATTGTCTAAGTTGAGCAATGCCGCAGCATATCCAGTAAACTCTCCAGCAAATTGGCCAGACTCAATAATCTTTGATTCTTTGACGTCAAAAGAAAACGTTTTGCGTTGCAATGTGTTGTTATCCATTATGATTCCTCATCAATTGTATTGAGTCTTTTCACTTTTGCTTTAGCCCATGAATAGCCCGGATCTCCCCCCCATAAAGCCCACGCAATGCGCCCTGCGGAAGGGTAGCCGTCTTCACCAGGGCTAAACCCTTGCCCCTGCTTGTCGACTTCGTGGCGGGAAAAATAACTAAACATCCGGCGTACCGTTCGCGGTGATAATTCTACACCGTTGCTTATATCTCTAGCCCTTGCAACTCCAACGGCAGTCCCACCTCGGTTATATTCTTTTCTCCAGGCAAGGCCACGTTCAGCTTCCTGTTTCATTGCAGCCGTTGGTTTAAGATCTATTTCTATTCCACGATACTGTGCTTTAAATTCTGTGGCTACAACCGGAATGTGTACGCAACGGCACGAGGCTCCTCCAGCACATTGAGGATTTGGCACGTCTGGAATTTCGCCAAGTTGTCCACTGGCTCCATCAGCGGATGCACAAGGCCCACAAGTTACGTTGTCCAACACGGCGGAATAAATCAAGTAATCGATTTCATCCGCTTTCTCAACAATCTCCGCATCACGTCCTTGTGACAGTGCCCAGTTTGTCGCTTCTGCTGCCGCTCTAGTAACGCTTGCCGTGGAACCGTTGACCAACGTGTCACGCACTGCTTCTGGTACTGGTTGATTAAGTAGCGTCGCAGATATGGCCGCACCTGTCCCACGTGCTTGCACGTCATTGGCTACCCTCGAGACGATTGCGCCTGACATTGTGGTAAAAAGTTCATCGTTCAGCTTTGCACTTGAATCACCTATATCTGTCTTTCCTTGATTCCTGATTTCATCAATCACGAGCTTTGCACCACGAACAAACAAAGCCGCCAGCAAGAGATAAATACTACGATTGTCACGTTCGGTAGGTGTCACGGTAGCGGTGTAATACTCAGACGGCTCGAGGTTGTCAAGCGTGTCTTCTAGCTCATTGTAATACTTTTGCCGTAGTGACAATAAAGTGCCATCCAGTTGCGCTTTACCTTGGCGATAAGCCTCTTCAAGCTGTTTGAGCATTCTTGCTTCTAGTTGCGTTGGCTCTCGACTTAAAAACAACCCATTCCACTCAATTGATTTGGTTATACGTGAAGAGTCAATTGACTTAGATTTTAGTTCTGATTCGTTGCTTGTGACTTCTGGTTGGTTTGTGTTACCCATTGGAATCAAGTTAGCCGGTAACACAAAATATTCCCCGTTTGACACTGGGTCATAACCGAACTGCTCGCGGCACTCGTTTAGCGTAGTTACTCCACTTGTAAATGCTGCAATAGCTCTCGCCTCTTTTTCACTTTGATTTTCCTGTAGTGCGCGGATCTCGCTAGTATCAAACTCACATTCAATCTGGCTTGTGTCCCGCTCAAAATCTATCAACAATTGACGAGTTATTACTTGCTCAAAATTTTTCCAAGTTGGAATCAGGCATTCTTCGAAGGCACTTTTCTTCAGGTTGGCTAGATTATTGTAGGTTGACGAATCCAGCCCCGCCGACAGGCCTGCAACAATAGCCGGGATACCAAGTGCGCCGGATATGCGTGACTCTGCCAAGTTTGTCAATGCGGCAAAGTCCATTTGTTTTGGATCATAGCCCAGTGTTTCAATTGACGCCTGGAAGTCTAATATCAGGGGTTCACCCCTATTGTCGCCACCAAATTTCCGCTTCCAGGTTTGCTTAATTTGTTGCGCTTTTTCACTTGTCAACCCTATAGGTTCTGATGGAGACACAATCACGCCAGGAATCGCCATATTGCGACATAAAGCGGCTACCCATAGTGAGACCTCCATGTCTGTGAAAACTTGCAGCATAGCGGCTTTTAAGGGCGCTAGACCGTATCTAGGATTGGCGGGATTGAGGCCATTCCGGAAATGGACAACGTTTTCGATTGGTATCCGTTCAATAGTGCCATTGATACGCCGCTCGTAGTAGTCAATAAAGGCGCTGCCGTTGTCTGGCCAATGAGGTTTGATCGACCAATGCGGCTCATACCAGATAGCTGTAGGGACTCCAAAGCCTCGAGCATTGCGCTCCTTGATCCAGTAACTATTGCCGTCTAAATGGTAACTCAATAAAGTTGCAGCCCATAGTGACTGAGTGTCATAGCCGACGTTCGGATTCTCGAGCAGCCGTTCGAGGGGATGGCCATCAATCGTCTCGTCACCTTTGGATGTTTCCCTATAGACTTCAAAGTTTGCTTGAATAAAATTGCGCTGGATCCAGGCCAGTGTATTTATCACTGCACTATTGGCAATTGGGTCAGTATTCTCATAAGGGAATGTACGTGGAGCCATCGACAAGAATGAACCGCCACGATGCGTCATATTTGACGGGTAGCGAAATGCGGTGCTAGCTGCTTTTATGCGGTCGATTAGTCCCATGATCTAATATGCTTTGCCATAATTGCCACGGTGCAAGCACTCCAATGCCAGTGCTCTAGCCATCACCGTGTCGTCGTGCCCTCCAACTGGAGCACTGTAACTTATCCTTCCAGTCGACAGATTAACACGACTCTCGTAACTTACTAGCTCCATCTCAGCCACTTTATCCGGTAGAAAGTAACATTCGTTACGTTCCAAACATAAAGCTAGAGATTGAATTAGTGGCGCCTTAGAACTTGCTGTTGTTTCAAAGCCACGTACTGGATAGCCTTCAAGTTGCAGAGCTTCTAAGTTAGGCGAACCGATTGCGTTACTTTCGACCAGTATTGATTGCACGTTATGTCGTTCGATAATTGTTTTTAAACGTGCCCGTTGAAAGGCCCATTCGATTTTATTGAATCGGTCAAGCTCTACTTCCTGCTTGCACGTCTGACAGATTACACTGATAGCGGTGAAGTCGTTTTTTTGTCCCCAGTCAACGCCAGCAACTAAATAGTGCCCAATGTGATTTGTTGAGTCTTCACGCAAGCAGGCAGAAATATTTCGAAACACTGCTCCGTCTTTTTGAAGAAACTCGGCTAGGTATTCTTGCTTGAAAATATTTTCCGGTAACTCGAGCTTTGCAAGCTGGATCTCATTCGTCGGAATAAATGGATTGGTCTCGGTTGCAAATTGCCAGCTTTGCCAATCCTCTTTAGTTTTATCAACTCCATTGGTAAAGCACTCATAAAAAAAGTTGACGCCTTTTGGAGTTGAAAGGAAGAAAGCATCGCTACCAACGTAATCGGTTAGTGTTGGCCGTATTGCAGCTTGCCAGCTGTCGCTTAAATCCGGAACCATTGCTGCTTCGTCTAAAATGACTCGAGCATACTTGCGGCCACGTACAGAATCAGCCGCGTCAAGTGACCAGCAATCAATCACGCCACCAGTGATCAGCTCAATACGGTGTTCTTGCTTTGACACTCGAGTCTGCAGAGGCTTTGTTATTTCAACAATCTCTTTCCATACCTCATTCAGCATGCGATATGTGGGACTGAACCAGCCAACTGGATAGCCATCAAGAGCCTTGTCGATAATAAGATCAATGCCAAGCGTGGTCTTTCCAAAGCGTCTGCCACAAGCAAGAACGTTGAACCGGCGTGCCTCATTTATAATCTGCTGTTGAGCGGGATGAAGCGAAGGTAGGACTAATTCAATTGTTTGGCTTGCGGTCTTCACGGCGGATTACAACCTCAATAGCACCAGCCTGCTGGACTATTTGTGTTTCCACGTATCCCCTATTTTTGCCCAAACATTTTAAGGCAAAGCATACTGCCCACGCTTGCTTCTCGGTCACGGCTGCTAGTAGAGCATTTTCTGCACGGTCAACTATGGCCTCACGTGCGTCGACTAAGATCTGCTGAAGGTCAGGATCATTCTTGATCCGCAGGTGAAGAGCAGCTCTAGAAACGCCAAGCCGACTAGCGGCCACACTGACGTTACCAAGAGCACCGAGAAGCTCCCGACTGATGTCCTCCGTTTTCATTTTGGGCGTCGATCGCCTTTTCTTTTCTGTTGTCATACTTGACAAGGATGCTTTTTGCAAAGCACCATCCCGAAGTTGTTAATTTCAGGCATGATAGTTATGCCCTGCTTTAAGATGAGCTTGTTTGATCTGAACGGCCTATAGTCAACTGAGTGTTGCCATCTGTTCCACTTTCTCTTTATTTTCGTGACGTCAGGATGTTGGTTCTTTAATGACATCGCCATTTTTAATCGACCATCTCCCTTGTAAAGATCGTCGGTATTGCCACCCTTCATTTTGAGCGTCGCTATCTTCATAGCAAGAAAAGCCTGGAACAGAACCGTACAAAGCCCATACTTCAAACATCGCAAGGAAAGATCCGTATCTTCATTATATTTACCTCTCCAACGAAAAGGCGTTGAATTTTCAATCAATATGCAAGAATAGATTCTCGTGTTCAGTGTCATTGGCATCCGCTTGTGCTTTCTTGGTACGAACATTTCATACTGCATTCCAGCCATCGCAATATTCTGGTAGCGATCAACAAAGTCTTCAATGACGGCGAATGTAGTGCCGTCGGTTGTTCGGTATTTGATATTGTTTGTGAGTCTGTAAAATGCTCTGATGTTGTCATCAAGGATCCAATGTCGATCGAATCCGCATGATATTGAATGATCCCACACCCAGTTTCTTGCCGGAATTGACCCTTGCCCAAGGTTACTGAAGGGCAAGGTCAGGATCTTTGTCTTGTCAATAACAGAAGCGTATTGATCAAATTCTTGCGGCTCAATCACGACATTATATGGAATCTTGCGTTCCTCTAGTGCTTTCACAGTAAGCCGCGAATTCCATCTTCCCTTTGAAATCACATAAACAGGATACTTAGGATTCATTTTCGACCACGTATTGCTTCAGATCCACTGGTTCAATAAATGGAAAATTGATAAATTTCGTTTTATCAGTGATTTTTTGATCGATTAGATCAGCGAACGCATCCACGTCTTCTTGGGAGTGCAAGTGAACGATTAAAGACCTAAACGGCTTTTCATCTTGTTGGTTAAATTCTGGCATATTTTGCCATAGTTCATTAGGATCATCAGCAGGTATCAGCCCTTCTTTTGCTGCTAATCCTGTTAACATCTCTTGAAGTGCAGCATCACCCGTACTTACTTCACGCAAAAGAGCGTCAAGAGCTTCGCGGTCATAGGTAGCAAGCCCTGTAATAGGATCAAACGTAGCTAGAATCGTACGTTCTTCATTTTCTGTAACTTGCACTTTTACAAATGGTACAAGCGAGTTCTCGTCTTTAGATAGCGCTTCCTCAACTCTAGCGTGGCCGTCTAGTATTTTGTCAGTGCTCGCGCTAACAATAACAGGAGCAATCCACCCAACCGCATTTAGTGATCCGATTAAAGCTTCTCGTTGTTTTCCAGGGTGACGCCGAGCATTGAGTTCGTGTGCTAAAAACTGATTCGCTGGTAGCTCACCATATTCGACAATTCTATTTTGCCATTTGTCTACTTGTTTCATTAAGTTACTTTATACTTGTTATGTTACTTATGTTACTTATGTTACTTATGTTACTTTTCCATCATCTTATCAATCTTGTCTTCGATTCGATCAAGCCGAGACTGTAAACTTTGCAGTTCTTTGTCGAAATTGCGCGTAGTAACAAAGTGTCGCAATTCTTGCCTGATCTCTTCAACCTCTTTTCGACTTGCCGACGTGACAGATTTTACAAGCCAACCAGTTATTAAGGCAATGATGCTTGAGACTGTAATATCAATGTAATCTTTATCCATACTATACTTTCGCATTGTTAACTGGTGGCTGTTAAATGGAGAGCTGGCCAATCATTGTTCCCTGGCGAGAGGCTTATTTCGCTCTATGACCAGCCAGCTCACAATTGTGGTTAGGCTCTCAATCGGGCAAGTAATTCCTTCGCCTTGTCTTCGTTCTCAGCTGTTTTAATTCCAGCGTCATTTAGTAACTGCTCAGGAGTCTTACCAGTCCGTGCCGATTCTTTCATGATTTCCTGAATAATAAGTAAAATCACAGACGGCAGTGAACTTAGTATTGAAATAAAATTCATTATGTTACCTCACCAGCTTTATTGTTTTGATAAGTTGATCCAGAGCGATCAACGTCTGTTTAAGGTTGATTGAAAACGCATTTATTTGTTTGCGTTGTGTTTCTGGTAGATTAACAACGCGTGAATCATTAAGCAGGTTGGTGACAAGCGAGTTTGCGCTGGAGACCAAAGTTAGAATCTTCTGCTGACCATCGCCAGTTAAAGCAAGTGTGCCGTCTGGACGAACGTACTTTTTTGCCTCAACAATTACCTGGCCGTTAATTGTGTTTACCTGGCGGAGTACGGTAACAATAGTCGTAGCCGTTTCTGGTGAGATCTGTTCAGTGGTAGAAAGCTGATCAACTACCACCAGCCCGGTGCCAACATAACCAGCGATGCGATCAGTTGTGGCAGCGAACTGCTTGCCTTGATCAGAACAAGCAGAGATACCGAGCACGCCAATAAACAACGCTACAAGTCCAATATTACGCATGCGTGTTACCCTCTGGAATTGGAGACTGTTTAAGGTACATGGCCGCAGATACAATGGCACTTGTGAGTGCTACCGTAACCAACTTGCGTGAACCATCATTCAAGTTAAAGGTAAGTGGATCTGCTATCATCAACGTGATTGTGTTGGCGATTCCACCCACTATAGCGGCCGCCAATCCTTTAAGCCAAACTGTTATATTCATTTAGTTACCTCAAAAAAATAGGGCGACGTTTGCCGCCCAATAACTAGGAGTTGACAATGTACAAACAACTAACACGCAAAGAATAACACATTATTTTTCAGACTGTATTAAATCTGCATTTTTTAGCTTTTGCCATAGGTTAGTTTCACCTGTGGCAACAGTGACAATTGACTGTAATAGGTCGACTAGAGTTTGATCTGGAGTCTGTTGACGTTGTGCAAGATTTAAAGCCTCATAAAGGCTTGCTGGAATTTCCCACACCTGAGTTATAGGCTCATAAGGCTTTCTTGTTACTAAATTCTGATAAGACGCTTTCTTTATATTTTGCATAGTTTTGTTTGTCCTTTGCAATTAACTCAAATACAGACTTGTGAACGTATTGATAATAAATGGCTGGTCGTTTTGGTGTATGTCCATGAGGATTCGACCAGCGTAATCTAAATGCATAAATGTTTTCACTTACGCGAACGTGATCAATAGACAGTGGCACTCCCTCAGGGGGAAGCTGTATAACTGTTTTTGCTTGTGCCACGGGTGGAATTTCTTCAAGCTCTAACGGCCATTCTACGTCTTCAAATGTATCAGAAGCATTATGTAAGTTATCTGTTTTTAGTTTGTTGGTTGCCACTGGTGAACTGCCACCAGTGGCCATTAACGCAATATAGTTGAGATCTAACTTATCCCCGGCTAAGTCCGGGGTTATTCTTTTGGGTCGCTGTTGTTTTCTTTGACCACGTAGTTACTGAATCCCATAGCAGGACGAGCCACGGGTGGCGATGCTAAGAATTGGCTATGCGGTGAGTCTCTTGTTACATTGTTGCCACGTGTGGCGTTAGTTCGTTGGCTTGCCATAGCAAAGAAAATAATAGCCAATGCCATTTCAATGAAAGCAAGAACTGCTGCCACAGTTGAGACGCCATCACCAAACGTCTTTTGAAGTTCTGTTGCCTCTCTGACACTAGTGCCAAGTGACAACGCTATGCGTCGAGTTGTAGCTCCTGCTGCCGCAGCCATTCCTGCTTCGTATTTGCGAATTTGTTGATCATTGTAGTTTGTTATGCCGATACTCTTTGCGCCGTTATGCACCATATAAGCGGCGTTTGCGGCAACTGACAAACCTAGTAACACCTTCATCAAGGTTTCGCCAGGGACAATCTTTGCATACAGGTATGCGCTTGTTACTCCTGCCACAGTGGCGGAAGCCGCCACCCACACACCAAGTCGGTTGCCATATATAGAAAAGCCAGCATAACTAATTCCACCAACTAGAATAAGGTGAATAAAAAGAAACATAATCCAATCAAACGCGCTTCTATTCTCAGTCATTGTTATAACTCCTTACTTTGGCTGTCGTAATTCCTGATTGATGTTGATACTTCCCTTCCCTGTCTGAATAAGTCACTTGTGGCGTGAGATCAACGCAAAAAAGTAACAACTGAGCTATGCCTTCATTCGCATAAACGCGCAACGGGTACGGTGTACAGTTTTGAAGTTCTAAGACAAGCTGACCCTTCCAAGCAGGCTCAAGCGGGGTCGTGTTAACGTGTAGGCCACAACGGGCATAAGTAGACTTGCCCACAACTAAGCCGATATGATCAACAGGCATTGTTATAATTTCTTGAGTGGTAGTTAGAGCATAACTATAAGGTGGCAATGTGTAATACGAGCCTTGCAAGCTATGTTGTAAAGGAATTGAATCGATAGTTGATCTGTCAAAATTTTTCGGGTCGATCTCTTTGCTAAAATCATCAACAAAAATTTTAAGGTCAACATCTGTAAGGCGTAAGTCATAACCTGCCGAGCTTAGTCCGTAACTTAATCTTGATATGTTGTCGGTACAAGTAACTTGTTGAGGTCGAAAGTCTGTTACTATTTTGGGGCCGTAGAATAGCCACCATCTGTCAGAACGTACCATTGTTTTTTCTCCTTGTTATTGTTTCCATAAAGGCGACGACATCACCAACGCTTTCAATTACTTGGTATTGTCCTTTCCAATTGTTTAAAAATTCCTGCTCGGCTTCTGTGAGCTTTCGCTGGCTTTGAGGCTTTAACCAGTCTTTGATTTCAACCAGAAAATTACTACCCTGATA
>Ga0214923_10001264_pt1 | contig 36355 bp, 36 predicted proteins | sample LL1510_MetaG_FD_177993 | JGI IMG/M metagenome (GOLD analysis project Ga0214923, IMG submission 177993) | Freshwater microbial communities from Lake Lanier, Atlanta, Georgia, United States - LL-1510 | ecosystem: Environmental > Aquatic > Freshwater > Lake | place: USA: Georgia | collected...
GACGAATTCGAGTTGTTGGAGCGAGAGAAAACAACCTGAAGAAAATCGATGTTGACTTCCCACTGGGTGCCTTTATAGCTGTTACGGGTGTGAGTGGGTCTGGCAAGTCTTCTCTGGTAAATGATGTCCTATACGAAGTTTTAGCCAATAAACTCAATGGCTCAAAGGGAGTCGCAGGAAAACACACGCGGGTTGAAGGGCTCGACCAGTTAGACAAGGTTGTTCACGTAGATCAAAACCCAATCGGCAGAACACCACGTTCGAACCCCGCTACATACACCGGTGTTTTTGACCACATCAGAAAACTGTTTGCTGAAACCACGGAATCAAAAGCCAGGGGCTATCAGCAGGGTCGATTCTCCTTTAACGTTAAGGGCGGCCGCTGTGAAGCCTGCAGTGGTGACGGAACACTTAAAATCGAAATGAACTTCTTGCCTGATGTTTATGTGTTGTGTGAGGTCTGCCACGGCGCTCGATACAATCGTGAAACACTTCAGGTCAAATACAAAGGAAAGTCGATCTCTGAGGTTTTGGAAATGCCGATTGCCGAAGCGGCTGAGTTTTTTGCCCCAATCAGCGCAATTGCCAGGTATCTAAATACTCTTGTTGAAGTTGGACTGGGTTATGTCAGGCTTGGGCAATCGGCTACGACTCTATCCGGTGGTGAAGCTCAAAGAGTGAAGCTTGCAGCAGAACTTCAGAAGCGCTCCAACGGCAGGACTGTTTACGTACTAGACGAACCCACCACTGGCTTGCATTTCGAGGATGTTCGTAAATTGCTCGGTGTGCTAAATGGACTTGCCGACAAAGGAAACACCCTTATCGTTATTGAACATAATTTAGATGTGATCAAGAGTGCTGACTGGATAATCGACATTGGACCAGAGGGTGGTTCACGAGGTGGAGAAGTTATTGCTGAGGGAACGCCGGAACAGGTAGCCAAGAACGCTAAGTCGCACACAGGTAAATTTCTAAAGGAAGTCCTCAAGTAAAGATGGCTAACGAGGTTAGTTTCAGGCCAGCAACTGGAGAAATCCCGACTAACCCAGGGGTATACCGTTTTCTTGATGCAAATGGACGAGTTTTATACGTCGGTAAAGCTAAAAATCTTAGGGCTCGATTGAGTTCGTATTTCGCACCGCTTCAAACTTTGCAAGAGAAGACCAGACGTATGGTTCAGTCCGCCGCAGATGTCAATTGGACAATAGTCAAAACTGAGTTTGAAGCTCTTCAACTCGAGTTCACCTGGATTAAAGAATTCGATCCACCTTTCAATGTCAGATTCAAAGATGATAAGAGCTACCCCTACCTGGCCATAACCCTGAGTGAAGAAGTTCCTAGAGTTTTAGTCACCAGGAACCGTGATCGTAAAGGTTCCCGCTATTTCGGCCCATACACACAATCCTGGGCCATTAGGGAAACCATGGATACCTTGCTGAAGGTCTTTCCAATGCGATCATGCTCCCAAGGAGTTTATGCCAGAGCCAAACAGACAAATCGGCCCTGTCTTTTGGCAGACATCGGCAAATGCTCTGCTCCCTGTGTTTCGAGGATTACGCCTGAAGAGCACAAGAAAATAGCCAAACAGTTTGGCGATTTCATGCAGTCTGGTGACGAGAAATATATTCAGGTCCTAAAAGATCAGATGTCGCAGGCATCTGACTCCCAGCAATATGAGCTAGCCGCAAAATTGCGAGATGACATTACTGCACTAGAGACAGTGCTTGAGAAAAGTACAGTGGTGTTCACCGATCACACTGATGCGGACCTATTCGGTATAGCGGATGATGATCTAACTGCAGCGGTTAGTCTGTTCCGAGTTAGAGGCGGAAGAATCCGTGGTGCTCGTGGTTGGGTGGTCGATAAGGAAATTGAACGTAGCACCGAAGACCTGGTTGAGTATTTGATTCAGAATGTCTATGGATCAGAATCGCTTCCAACTGATGTTCCGAAAGAGATTTTGGTGCCTGTATTACCCAGCGACGCAGTGAGCCTAGCCAAGTGGTTATCCGATTTGAGAGGCAGCAAGGTGGATCTACGCGTTCCACAACGAGGGGATAAGCGAGCTTTAGCCGAGACTGCTCTGACAAATGCCAAGCATGCCTTGAATCTTTACAAGCTCAAAAGGACCTCTGACTTCACCGCACGAAGTGATGCGCTGGCTCAGTTGCAGCGGGCTTTGGGATTGAGCGCTGCACCACTTCGCATTGAATGCTTCGACATCTCTCACCTTTCCGGAACCGGCATCGTCGGATCTATGGTGGTATTCGAAGATGGCCTTCCGAAAAAGAGTCAATATCGTAAATTCAACATTGAGTCTTCCAATGATGACACCGACTCGATGTATCAGGTACTGACTAGACGGCTGAAGTATTTGGCAAACGGTTTTTCAGATAATGAAAACAAATTTAGCTATCGACCAGGATTACTGGTTGTCGACGGTGGTCAGCCTCAGGTCAATGCAGCCAAGCGCGCATTGGACGACGCTGGTATCGATGACATCGCCGTTGTTGGCCTAGCCAAGCGACTAGAAGAAATTTGGCTACCGGGGGAAGCTTTTCCAGTTATTTTGCCAAGGGCAACAGAGGCTCTATTTTTGATGCAGCGGATTCGAGATGAAGCACACCGTTTTGCCATCACTGCCCAGCGAAGGCAGCGTAAGTCTGCGATTGCCACCGAACTTGGTGAAATCGAGGGACTGGGCGATAAACGGGTGAATGCCCTCCTGAAGAGATTTGGGTCCGCGAAGCGCCTGAGAATGGCGACTGTGGAGGAAATTAGTGAAGTTGCCGGAATAGGGCCCAAATTGGCAAAAATAATCAAGGAGAAACTTGAGCAATCTAGCTAATTTGCATCTCGGGCGTGTCGCGAAAGGCTAAAGTTATCTCTAGCGACCTGAAAGGGCTCAATTGAACCAGGATAAGACCTACGAACTGCTGGTAGTAACCGGTATGTCTGGAGCTGGTCGATCCACTGTTGGTAAAGCCCTGGAAGACATGGACTGGTATGTGGTCGATAACCTGCCACCACAATTGATCAAGCCAATGGCTGAGCTTTTCAGCCATTCGGATCGAGAACTACCAAGGTTGGCAGTAGTAATCGATGCTCGTGGCGGAGAACTTTTTCAAGACCTAGCGGAAATCATCGACCTACTTAGAGCAAGCAACATCAAAGCAGAGGTGCTTTTCTTAGAGGCAAATGATGCTTCTCTTGTGAAAAGATTTGAACAAGTTCGTAGACCACATCCACTGCAAGGTGATGGAACCATTACCGATGGTATTCAGGCTGAACGAAAGCGTCTACTTCCACTGCGCGAAAAAGCCGACTACATCATTGACAGCAGTGATCTAAACGTTCACCAGCTAGCCCAAAAGATTTCCGAGAGCTTTGCCAGCGGTGAATCTAGCATGCTCAACATTCTGGTGCAGAGTTTTGGGTTCAAGTATGGAGCGCCGAGTGATGCGGATCTGATTGCAGATATGCGCTTCCTGCCAAATCCCTTCTGGGATGAAGAGCTAAGACCATTTACTGGTGAAGATGAGCGGGTAGCACGCTTTGTACTAAGCCAAGAAGGCGCTGAGGAGTTTATTAGCAATTACGTAGCTGCCTTGAGGCCAGTCCTGCAGGGCTATCTAAAGGAAAATCGCAAGCACGCGGCAATTGCTATTGGTTGCACCGGAGGTAAGCATCGTTCTGTGGCTGCGGCTATTGAGATCGCTAGGCGATTGAGCGAGACCAAAGGTGTTCAGGTTCGAGTCAAGCACAGAGATTTAGGAAAAGAGTAGTAATGGCATTAACCGCTGAATTGAAAGACGAACTTGCGCGGGTAGATATCTCCAAGAGTTCGGTTAGAGCCGCAGAGTTGGCAACTATCCTGCGCTTCTGCGGTGGACTGCACTTGGTCGGTTCAAGGATCGTTATTGAGATTGAGTTAGATACCGCTCAGCTAGCTAGACGAGTCAGGAAAGACCTAGCTGATGTTTTTGGAGTGGATTCTGAGTTGGCAGTAATCGCAGCCAGCGGCATCAGAAAGTCTTCAAAGTATCAGGTCAAGGTAACCGACAATGCAGAAATTGTTGCAAGGCAAACTGGCCTGATTGATTCTAGAAACAGACCAGTTAGGGGACTACCAGCATTTTTAGTCTCTGGCAGCAAAGCTGAAGCTGAAGCAGTTTGGCGAGGTGCCATCTTGGCCCACGGCTCACTAACTGACCCAGGACGTTCTGCCACTTTAGAAATTACAGCGCCAGGTAATGAAGCAGCGATGGCATTAGTTGGTATCGCCAGACGTCTTGAAGTGTCTGCAAAGGTAAGAGAAGCTAGGGGTGTCTACCGGGTAGTAGTTAGAGAACGCGAAGCGATTGTTGACATTCTTAAGCACGTCGGCGCACATTCAATTGTTCTGAAGTATCTAGAGTTGCAAATTCGCAGGGAAGTTAGGGGCCAACAAAATAGGCTGGCGAACTTCGACAATGCAAACTTGATGCGATCTGCCCAAGCCGCAGTAGCGGCAGGTCAAAGGGTTCGCCGGGCCATGGAAATTCTTGGGGATGAGGTTCCAGAGCACCTGAGAATGGCAGGGGAATTGCGGTTAAAGCATCGCGACGCCAGCTTAGATGACTTGGGTAGGCTAGCAACTCCACCACTAACCAAAGATGCAATTGCTGGAAGAATTAGACGGTTACTGGCCTTAGCCGACAAGGTAGCCCAAGAACGCGGTATTCCAAGCACAGAGTTGAATGTTAAAGAGTAAGCAAAGGAGCTATACAAAATGAATAAATACACACTTCCAGACCTAACCTACGACTACGGAGCACTAGAACCAAACATCTCCGGTCGCATTATGGAACTGCACCACGATAAGCACCACTTGGCTTATGTGAATGGTGCCAACTCTGCCCTGGATGCTCTCGCCGAGGCTAGAGAGAAAAACGATCTCAGCATGGTGAACAAGTTCCAAAAAGATCTTGCTTTCAACCTGGCTGGTCACGTGAACCACACCGTGTTCTGGAAGAACATGTCTCCAGAAGGTGGCGATAAACCAGTAGGTGAACTCGCTGCTGCCATTGACGAGTTCTTTGGCTCATTTGATGCCTTCCGTGCTCACTTCACAGCTAGCGCTTTGGGCATTCAAGGATCTGGCTGGGCAATCCTGGTTTGGGACATCCTTGGACAAAAACTAATTATTGAGCAACTCTACGACCACCAGGGTAATCTTGCCGTCGGTTCGATTCCACTGCTCATGCTGGACATGTGGGAGCACGCCTTCTACCTGGACTACCAAAATGTAAAGCCTGACTATGTGAAAGCGTTCTGGAACATCGTCAACTGGGCAGATGTCCAGGCTCGCTTCACCGAGGCTAGCTCGAACACAGCGGGACTTCTGCTACCCTAGAGGAAGTTAGTCCACCCGACGTAGCGTGGCAAATTTCCCCAAAAACCCAAAAATGCGCTCAAGCGCCTAGAAATATTGGAGTCAAAATTATGACCACACGCGTTGGAATTAATGGATTCGGCCGTATTGGAAGAAACTTTCTTAGAGCTGAAATCGCCAAAGGCACCGACCTCGAAATCGTCGCAGTAAACGATCTGAGTGACCCAAAGGGCCTTGCTCACCTGTTCAAGTATGACTCTGTTACAGGAAGGCTAGACCGCGAGGTCACTGTTGATGGTCAAAACATCATCGTTGACGGTGTTGTGGTCAAGGTGCTGGCTGAAAGAGACCCTGCAAACCTGGGTTGGGGAGATCTAGGTGTTGACATCGTAATTGAATCCACCGGTCGCTTCACTAACGCTGAGGATGCCAAGAAGCATCTGGATGCAGGAGCAAAGAAAGTCATTATTTCTGCGCCAGCCACCGGAGAGGATGGAACTTTCGTAATCGGAGTGAACGAAGATCTATACGATTCCGCAAAGCACAACATCATCTCTAACGCTTCTTGCACCACCAACTGTTTGGCACCTTTGGCTAAGGTATTCAACGATGAGTTTGGCATCGTGAACGGTTTGATGACAACCGTGCACGCATATACAGCGGATCAGAATCTTCAGGATGGCCCACACTCAGATCTACGCCGAGCACGAGCTGCCGCAATTAACATCGTTCCTTCAACTACCGGTGCTGCTAAGGCAATCGGACTGGTTCTACCTGAGCTCAAGGGCAAGCTCGATGGCTTCGCGCTGAGAGTTCCAGTCCCAACCGGTTCAATCACAGATCTAACCTTGGTTTCCAAGCGTGAGGTAACTATTGAGGAAATCAAGGCTGCCTATAAGCAAGCTGCTGCCGGACCACTGAAGGGCATCCTGAAATACACCGAAGATGAGATTGTCTCGAGTGACATAGTTACTGACCCGCACTCATCTATTTTTGATGCTGGTTTAGTTAGGGTAATCGGTGGAACCACCGTTAAGTTGTCATCCTGGTATGACAACGAGTGGGGATACTCAAACCGTTTGGTTGATCTAACCGAATTGGTCGCGAGCAAACTCTAGTAAATGCGCACCCTCAAGGATCTGCCAGAACTTAGCGGCAAAAGAGTAATCCTTCGTTGTGATTTCAACGTTCCGCTAGAAGGTGAAATTATCACCGATGACGGTCGCATTCGAGCATCACTGCCAACCATCAACTGGCTTTTGGGCCAAGGCGTAAAGCTAATCATTATTAGCCACCTGGGAAGACCCGACGGTGCGCCAGATGCCAAATACAGTCTTGCCCCAGTGGCAAAGCGGTTGGGGGAACTACTTGGTCGCAAAGTGGGATTCTCCGGAGTTACTGTGGGTTCTGAGGCTACAGAGAAAGTTGCTCAACTAGGCGTTGGGGAAGTTTTGGTTCTGGAAAACCTACGTTTCAACCCAGGCGAAACCGCTAAGGATGCGGAGGAGCGTAAGGTCTTCGCAACCGAGTTGGCCAAGCTTGCTGATGTTATGGTGAGCGATGGTTTTGGAGTCGTGCACAGAAAACAGGCGAGTGTTTATGAACTTGCACAACTCTTGCCAAGCGTTGCTGGATTGCTTATCGAAGCAGAGTTGAATGTCTTAGAAAAACTTACTGAGCAACCAACCAAACCTTATGTCGTGGTATTGGGTGGATCAAAAGTTTCTGACAAACTCGGTGTAATTGACCATCTTCTTCCGAGAGTAAATTCTTTACTTATCGGTGGTGGGATGCTCTTCACTTTCCTGGCAGCTCAGGGATTCAAGGTTGGTGCATCACTTCTAGAAGTAGATCAGATTGAAACCTGTAAGGAATACCTCAATAGAGCCAAGGAGCTAGGTGTTTCAATCTATCTGCCCAAGGACATCGTCGTGGCTAATAAATTCGCTGCTGATGCAAGTTTTGAAGTGGTATCTGCTGAAGAAATTGAATCAAGCTCTTTTGGAGAAAAGGGAATTGGTTTAGACATTGGACCAGAATCTGCGGAGCTGTTCGCCTCGGTAATCGCAGATGCCAAGACTGCCTTCTGGAATGGGCCGATGGGTGTATTTGAGTTTGATAACTTCGCCAATGGAACTAAGACCATTGCCCAAGCGCTAACACGAGTTAGTGGACTCAGTGTTGTTGGCGGTGGAGATTCCGCTGCTGCAGTTAGGCAATTGGGGTTCTCCGATGACCAATTCGGACACATCTCAACTGGTGGCGGGGCTAGCCTAGAATTTTTAGAGGGTAAGAAACTGCCTGGACTGGAGGTCCTCAATTGAGTCAGGAAAGAATTCCGTTCATCGCCGGTAACTGGAAGATGAACTTAGATCATCAGCAGGCAATTGCTCTGGTGCAGAAACTTGCTTGGACTCTAGCTGACGCTAACCACGATTATTCCAAAACCGAGGTAGCAGTGTTTCCGCCCTTTACTGATTTGAGAACGGTCCAAACACTAATCGATGCAGAGAAGTTTGAAATCAAACTCGGTGCTCAAGACCTTAGCGAGCATGACGCAGGAGCATACACGGGTGACATATCCGGAACATTTCTGAAGAAGCTAGATGTTAGGTATGTAATAGTTGGCCACAGCGAACGAAGAAGTTACCACCACGAAACCGATGATGTGGTCAGAGCCAAGGTTGTCTCAGCATTCAGAAACGATTTAGTGCCGGTAATTTGCGTGGGTGAAACGCTTGAAGAGTTAGAAACTCACGGACAAAGCGCTATACCAGTGGCACAGTTGGAGAAGGCCCTAGAAGGTCACTCTCAGGTTGGTGAGTTCATTATTGCCTACGAGCCAGTTTGGGCAATTGGAACCGGTCAGGTTGCCACCCCAGAGCAGGCTGCCGAAGTCGCCGCAAAACTGAGGGAGACCGTGGAAAGACTGATCAGCCCCGAAGTTGCAGCTCAGACTCGAATCCTTTACGGAGGCTCGGTAAAGGCGGCAAACGTGGCTGGATTCCTGAAAAGTCCCGAAGTTGACGGGGTTTTGGTCGGTGGAGCAAGCCTCCAGGTAGAAGAGTTTTCTGGCATAGCGCGCTTCTTGAAGCATCTAACCTTATAATTTAGTGGTGGGTTAAACCCAACAAATACAAGAAAGATCCCTAACATGACTGGAATTCTGATTGCCCTGCGTATTCTGCTCGGCGTAACCAGCCTTTTGCTAACCCTGCTAATTCTTCTCCACAAAGGTCGTGGTGGTGGACTTAGCGACATGTTCGGTGGCGGTATCACCAGCACTATGGGTTCTTCAGGTGTCGCAGAGCGCAACCTGAACCGAATCACAGTGATTCTTGGTCTGGTTTGGGTGACCACGGTCATAATTCTTGGACTTGCCTCAACCTATGGATGGGCATAGTCGATGAACATCAATAGTTCAGCAATTCGTGGCTCAAGAGTCGGAGCTGGACCATCGGGAGAACAGGCTTCCGGACCTCAGGCAGAAAGAATCCAAAGAACCTTCTACTGCATAAACAATCACAGTTTCTCACCGCTTTTTGCTGCAAATGTCGAAGCAGAAGAATTACCAAACGAGCTGGACTGCCCGCACTGTGGTCTACCTGCAGGAATGGATAAGGACAACCCGCCGGTTGTTGCCAGACACGAACCCTATAAGACTCACCTTGCTTATGTGAAGGAACGCAGAACCGAAGCCGAAGCAAAGGCACTTCTGGATGAGGCGGTTGCTGCCGTTAGAGAACGTCGCGAGAGATTGCTCGCTGAAGCTAAGGCAGAAGTAAAGAAAAACGCTAAAGCCGTAAAGCGCTAACAGCTCCAAAACGCAGCACCTGCTGCTTCGTCTATAAACCACAGAGTTTGGCCAATACCGGCAACTTTGGCTGCTGGTAAATCACACTCTGGATCCTTGTGAACTTTTTCAACAACTTCTGCTTTATCAACTCCGCTGACCACAAAGAAGATCTCTTTGGAAGCATTAATTAGTTCCATCGAGAAGGAGAGTCTTTGTGGAGGAGGCTTTGGGGAATCAGATTCAGCAACTATAAGACTTGCCTTGTGAGTGTGGCCTGGGAAAAGCGAAGCAATGTGTCCATCCGGTCCCATTCCGAGAATTGTTAGATCCATCGCAACAGGAACGTCTCCAAACTGCGAGATGATGTGCTGCTCGAAAACTTCTCTGGCTTGATCTAAATTGTCTGAGTTATCAGTTGCGGGAAATTGATGTATGTTTTGGGTCGGGATTTTTAGCAATGAGAGCATTGCCTCATTGGCTTGGTTGAAGTTTCTATCAGGGCTATCTGTTTCAACATATCTTTCATCGCCAAACCAGAAATGAAGATCTCTAAGCTCTAAAGTTTTGGTTGCTTCCTTAGCGGCAAGGTGCTTTAGCGTTAGTATTCCTACCGTGCCACCGGTAAGTGCGATGTGAAATTTACCCTTAGCTTTTAGTAATCGGTCGAGAATCTCGCTAGCAGCCTGCTCGGCAACATCCTGCGCATTGATGGCTCGTCTTATCTCAACCGACTGAAACATCTACTTCTTCTTCTGGACGCTTGGTGATTTACGTTTCGTGCCGAACCCTTTGGTAATTAGTTTTCCAAATGCATCATCACTGTCTAGCCTGCGAAGATCTTCAATCAGACAATCACGCAGTGACCGCCTCGGTAGCGAAATATCGCGGGTTGGCTGGGAAGGCTGGATTAGGGTGGCGACATCTGGAATGTTCCGAACAATCTCGATGTCGCCAGATTTCCTAACGAGTTTCACACCTTTAATGCCGGCAACAGCTTTTCCGCGAACAGTCCTAATCAGTTTCACCTCGACCTTGAGCTTCACCTCAAGCCAAGCGGCTAGCAAATCGGTGCTCGGGGAATCCACGGCTCCGGTAACCACAACCTCAAGAACCGGGTCATAGGGAGGTTGATCCAAGATGGCGGCCAGTTGAGCTCGCCATAGGGTCAGCCTTGTCCAAGCGAAATCACTATCACCTGGGGCGTAGGTTTTGGCAAGATTTGAAAGCCATGCATGCGGATCTGGTTGAACTGCAGCATCGGTGATTCTTCGTTGAGCGATTCGCCCAATCGCTGAAGTTGATGGCTTCTCAGGAGCGATTCCTGGCCACCAGGCAACGACGGGGGCATCAGGTAGCAACAATCCAGTCACTAGGCTTTCGTGATCACTGGCGGCTTCACCGTAGGCCCGCAGAACAACCACTTCTGACGCTCCAGCGTCTCCGCCAACACGAATCTCGGCATCGAGGCGGGGTTTATCAGTTTTCTTTTTCTTATCCTCAGCCAACACAATAATGCGACAGGGGTGGGCCTTTGATGCCTCGTTGGCGGCCTTTACCGCTTCTTCTAGGCCACTGAAATCCGTTTCGATGATGAGAGTGAGCACTCGGCCCAATGCAACTGCTCCGCCTTCATCGCGAATGTCGACTAATTCTCGCGAAACTTGGGAGATTGTGGTGTTCGGCAGATTCTTAATCATGGTCTTCTCCAAGCTCGACCATCTTGGGCCATCATGCGATCGGCTGAGGCTGGACCCCAGGTACCAGGTCGGTATGGTTCAGGCTTGCCATTTTTAGCCCAGAACTCCTCGATTGGATCGAGAATCTTCCAGGACAGTTCAACTTCCTCGTGTCTTGGAAATAGCGGTGGATCGCCGAGTAGAACATCCAGAATCAATCTCTCATAGGCCTCAGGAGATGCTTCAGTAAAGGCATGGCCGTAACCAAAATCCATGGTGACATCACGCACCTGCATACCGACTCCAGGAATCTTGGACCCAAACCTGATTGTCACACCTTCATCAGGCTGAACTCTAATCACTAAAGCATTTTGACCAAGAGCAGAAGTTTGGCTTGCACCAAAGATTTGCTGTGGCGCTCGTTTGAAAACTATGGCAATTTCGGTAACTCTTCTACCAAGACGTTTGCCTGCTCTGAGGTAGAAGGGGACACCGGCCCATCTTCTGGTGTTGATGTCCAGTCGCATCGCAGCATAGGTCTCAGTGGTTGATTTAGGGTTCATGCCCTCCTCTTCGAGGAAGCCAGCAACCTTTTCGCCACCCTGCCAACCACCGGTGTATTGGCCTCTGGCAGTGTGTTTGGCTAAATCTTTCGGGATTCTAACTGCAGAGAGAACTTTTTCTTTCTCGGCCCTTAGGTCAACTGCGTCAAAGGAGACTGGCTCTTCCATTGCAGTCAGGGCGAGTAGTTGCAGGAGGTGGTTCTGAATAACATCTCGAGCGGCACCGATGCCGTCGTAGTAGCCGGCGCGACCTCCGACACCGATGTCCTCGGCCATTGTTATTTGGACGTGGTCAATGTAGTTGTTGTTCCAAAGCGGCTCATAAAGCTGGTTGGCAAAACGTAATGCCAGTATGTTTTGAACCGTTTCTTTTCCTAGATAGTGATCAATCCTAAAAATAGAATCAGCTGGAAAAACCGATTCAACTACTTCATTTAGTTCTCTCGCCGAGGTGAGATCATGTCCGAATGGTTTTTCAATAACCACTCTGCGGAATTGATCTGGTTTGGGATCTGCCAGACCCGATCGAGAAAGCTGTTGGGTAACAATTGGGAAGGCTTTTGGGGGAATGCTCAAATAGAAAGCATGGTTGCCATTGGTGCCACGTTCCTTGTCCAATTGTTGAATTGTTTCTCTCAAACGATCAAAAGCTGCATCGTCGTTGAATTCACCACTTACAAATCTGATTCCTTTTGAAAGCTGTGCCCAAACTTCTTCGCTCCAGGTGGTTCGAGCATGCTCCTTCACAGCATCGTGAACAACCTGACCGAAATCCTGGTCTTCCCAGTCTCTACGGGCAAAGCCCACCAATGAAAAACCTGGGGGGAGAAGTCCACGATTAGCTAAGTCATAAACCGCTGGCATTAGCTTCTTGCGGCTCAAATCTCCAGTCACACCGAAGATAATCAATCCGGCGGGACCAGCAATTCGGCTGAGTCTTCTATCCTCAGGATCTCTGAGTGGGTTGTTTCCAGGCCCCAGTTTCACACCTGCCACTACTTCATCCCTTCAATCATTTGGGATAGTTTCACTAAGTCAGCCTTAGGCGAGGAGAGCCTAAGGGTTAGCACCGGTCGGCCTAGGTCAGCTAGCACCTTGGCATCTCCGGCGGCCTGAGAAGCGATCAATTCACCGAAGCTGAAATCTCTTCCCGGCACCGCAAGATCAGATTCATTCTCGGTGGTTAGTTGCAGGAAGACTCCAATGCGGGGGCCACCTTTGTGATACTGCCCGGTTGAGTGAAGAAAACGCGGACCCCAACCCAAAGTAACGGGTCTTGAAGAGTGTTTTGCAAGAGCTTCTCGGAGTAAGTCAACAGGCAGGTCTGCTTCTCTGTTTAGATATGCCTGAACACTTAGGTATGAATCTGGGCCTATTTCACTGAGCAATGCTGCCAAGGCATTTTCAACGCTCGACACTGAATCTATAGTTAGGTTCAGACCATTTACAGAAATACCTTCATTTTCAAATAACCAAGTGGAAGCTTTACTCTTTTCGGCAAGCATTCCCCGCGCGGCAACCTTGGCAGATTCGACATCTGGTTGGTCAAATGGGTTTACATCGATGATTCTTGAAGCAACCGCGGTGGCGTATTCCCAGAGCATGAACTGTTCGGCTAGGTTGCCAGAAACCAAAATATCTGTGGTTGATAAAAATTGGCTATTTTCTGAAACAGTTACTAGAACTACATCTTCAAGTTTTGCTTGTGCTTCAAAACTAGAGCTATTGATAACTAGCGGAAGGATACCCTTTTCTTCTTTGCCAGTTGATTCAGCGATTAACTGTTCAGCCCAGTCGGCAAAATCAGGCAGCGTGGCTTGATCAGAAATGATGCCAACCTTATCTTTATAGCCCGCCTCTTTTTTTGATCTGGCAAGCACTGCACCAAGAATCAAACCTGGGTTTGCTGCATCATCTTTACTTAACTGATTCAGCGATTCAGCGGCATCTTGCAGCAGCTTCGAGATGTCGACACCAGCTAAGCCAGATGGCACTAAACCGAATGCGGTGAGGGCAGAGTAACGTCCACCGACGTTTGGATCAGCGTTAAAGATTCTGTAGCCAGCTTGTTTGGCTGCTTCCTCCATTGGAGATCCTGGGTCGGTAACTATCACAATCCGCTCTAGGGGATTAATTCCAGCATCCGTAAATGCCTTCTCAAAGATTCTTTTCTGCGAATCTGTTTCTACTGTGGAACCTGACTTGGACGAGACAACCACTACCGTCTTTGCCAAATCTCGAAAGACCACCTGCGATACCTGCTCTGGATCAGTTGAATCCAAAACATCAATTTTGATACCAAACTTTTTGGTTATAACCTCTGGGGCTAGAGACGATCCGCCCATTCCGCAAAGCACTACTCGTGTGACTCCCTGAGCAACTAGTTCCTTTGCTAAATCATTGATTTCATCGACGAGCGGTGCTGAGAGCGTTGGGGATTCAACCCAGCCCAAGCGAATGCTTGACTCGGCCTCGGCAGCCTTACCCCAGAGAGTGAAATCCTTTTGAGTAATTCTTGATGCCACCTGATCGGCAACTAACTGGGCGATGACTGGAGCTAATTCGTCAAGCCACGATTGTGGCAGTCTAACTTCTAACATTTATCTGCTTGCCTCTAGCGCCTTCTCGACTGATTCAACCAGCTCGTTCCACGAGATTATGAATTTCTCAACACCTTATTTTTCCAAGAGTTCGGTTACTTCGTCATAGGAAATTCCCATGGCTTCGAGAGTGTGAAGCACTAATTTTGCTTCCTGATATTTACCCTGAATGCTGTTTTGCGGAATAACGCCGTGGTCGAAGACCGCCTCCATAGTTTTCTCAGGCATTGTGTTTACTAATTCAGGAGCTACCAATTCCGTGACATAAAGGGTGTCGGGGAGTGCTGGATCCTTTACACCTGTGGAAGCCATGAGCGGTCTTTGAATGTTTGCTCCAGCAGATGCCAATTCCTGCCAATCAGGCTTTTGGAATTCCTGCTCAAAGACTTCATAGGCTAGCCGTGCATTTGCCAAGGCAGCCTTGCTCTTCATCGTCTGAGCATCCGAAGTTCCGATGCTGGAAAGTCGTTTGTCTATCTCTGTGTCGACTCGAGATACGAAGAAAGAAGCCACTGAATGTATTTTGCTTATGTCTTTGCCAGCCGCCTTAGCCAAAGCTATTCCTGACTGATAGGCGGCAATTACCTCGCGGTATCGAGCTAGAGAGAAGATTAGTGTCACGTTGACGCTGATTCCTGCTGCGATGACCTCTGTGATTGCTGCTAAACCAGCTTTGGTGGCTGGAATCTTGATCATCACGTTCTCACGATTGACCTTTTCAAAAAGTTCTTTTGCCTGAGTTACTGTGCCGCTGGTGTCATTTGCCAAGCCTGGTTCAACTTCTATCGAAACCCTGCCGTCGAAACCATTGCTGCTTTGAAAAACTCCGCTAAAAATGTCGCATGCGTCGGCCACATCTTTGGTGGTGATTTCAAAGATTGCTTCCTGGGCAGTAGCGCCAGCTTTAGCAAGTTCTGCTACCTGCTCTTGATAACCATCACCTTTACCTATCGAACCGGCAAATATTGTTGGGTTAGTGGTGACTCCGGAAACACTTCTGGAACTGATTAGTTCCTTCAGTTGGCCTGACTCGATTCTGGTTCTAGAAAGGTCATCAAGCCAGATGCTCACACCATTCTGGGCTAACTGGGCAAGGGGATTGGTCATGGTTATCTCCGTTTTTATCTTTCTAGAACTTCTTTGGCTTTGGCAACAACCGCTTCTACGGTCATGCCGAACTTGTTGAACAGCGTCTTGTAGTCTGCCGAAGCACCAAAGTGCTCAATGGAGACGGAGGAGTCATTAGCCCCAACATACTTGCTCCAGCCAAGTGCTAAACCTGCCTCGACCGAAACTCTTCTTGTTACAGATGGTGGAAGCACCTGATCTCTGTAACTCTGTGGTTGCTCATCAAACCACTCTAAGCAAGGGGCGGAAACAACTCTGGTCTTTACGCCTTGAGCTTCTAATTCTTTACGGGCTGCGACAGCCAGTTGCACCTCAGATCCGGTAGCAATCAGAATCAATTCTGGATTTCCATCTGAAGCGTCCAAAAGTGTGTATGCACCCTTTGAAACATTTTCAGCACCAGCGAACTTCACACCGGTCTCATCTGCAATTCCTCTTGGGAAAACCGGAATGTTTTGTCTAGTTAGCGCTATTCCAGCCGGGCCTTTACGGCGACGAAGAATATTCGCCCAAGCGAATGAAACTTCATTTGCATCTCCAGGTCGAACAATGTCCAAATTTGGAATAGCTCGAAGGGTAGCCAACTGTTCAATTGGTTGGTGAGTTGGACCATCTTCACCGAGAGCAACACTGTCGTGTGTCCAAACAAAAATAGATGGAACCTGCATAAGAGCAGCAAGCCTGACTGCAGGTCTCATATAGTCACTGAAGATTAGGAATGTTCCGCCATAGGCCCGAGTATTACCGTGCAAAACAATTCCGTTGAGAATCGCTGCCATAGCATGCTCTCTAATTCCAAAGTGAAGAACTCGTCCATATGGATTTCCAGAAAACTCATGAGTTGACCATTTTTCTGGAATGAAGCTCTTCGCACCTTCAATTGTGGTGTTATTCGACTCAGCTAAGTCGGCAGAACCACCCCAAAGTTCCGGCATAACCTTTGCAATTGCATTGAGCACCTTGCCCGAGGCAGATCTGGTTGAGACTTCAGCTGCTGAATCAAATACTGGGAGGGCGGATTCCAATTCTTCAGGCACATTGCCAGATTGAACGCGGTCAAAAAGAGCCTTCTTGTCTGGGTTGTTTTTAGCCCAGATATCGAATTTCTCTTGCCAAGCCTGCTTTGCTGACTCTGCTCGAGTTAACGCATTTGCTCTGGTGTGAGTAATAACCTCTTCGGCGACATGGAAGGTTTCTTCTGGATTAAAACCAAGAGCTGTTTTCAAACCAGCTAGCTCTTCAGCGCCTAGAGCTGAACCGTGGATTTTTCCAGTGTTCTGCTTTTTAGGAGAAGGCCAACCAATTATTGTTCTAAGCGTAATTAGAGATGGCTTATCGGTAACTTTCTTTGCCGCTTCGATTGCCCGATAGAGCTCCTCGATGTCCTCTTGATAGTTACCGGTTTTCTTCCAGTCAACGGTTTGGGTATGCCAACCGTATGACTCATAACGCTTTGTGAGGTCCTCTGTGAAGGCGATGTTCGTGTCGTCTTCGATTGAGATCTGATTCGAATCGTAAATAACCACTAGATTGCCTAGCTGCTGATGACCGGCAAGTGATGCGGCTTCAGAAGTAACACCCTCTTGCATGTCGCCGTCGCCGGCAATGACATAAACAAAGTGATCGAATGCGCTCTCACCCTGTTCTGTTTCTGGATCAAAAAGCCCTCTTTCGAATCTTGCGGCATAAGCAAAACCAGTAGCGGAAGCCAAACCTTGACCTAGGGGACCAGTAGTTATTTCGACTCCATCGGTGTGACCATACTCAGGGTGACCAGGAGTTTTAGAACCCCATGTTCTTAAGGCCTTTAGATCATCCAGTTCCAGACCATATCCAGCTAGATACAACTGGTTGTAGAGAGTAAGTGATGAGTGTCCAACACTGAGGATGAAGCGGTCGCGACCAACCCATTTCGGGTCTTTCGGGTCATGATTCATTACCTTTTGAAAAAGCAGATAGGCAACAGGTGCCAGTGAGATTGCAGTGCCGGGGTGCCCGTTACCAACTTTTTCTACGGCGTCCGCGGCTAATACTCTTGCGGTGTCTACGGATTTGCTATCGATTGTGTCCCAGGTAAGTGTCAAAGGACTCTCTCCTTAAATTTGAGGCGAATGATGGTTTGATACGGCTTCATCGCCTTCTCTATTACACCCTCGAACGGCAAGCTAAAACCCATCGGAAATGATGTATTTACGTTGCTCAGTCTACACCCGAGCACTTTTGATTACGGAGATGTAACGTTTTGGTGAGTTTAGTTTAGAATTGAGACACAACAACCCCCCACCTTTGGAGCCAATTTGAACTCATATAGACGCAAATTGGCGGCTTATATTGCGCTCACTAAACCACGGGTAATTGAACTGCTCCTGATTACAACCGTTCCAGTGATGATTCTGGCTAATCGAGAAATACCCGATTTCTGGTTAGTGCTGGCAACCCTAATTGGAGGAGCACTCAGCGCTGGATCGGCAAATTCTTTCAACCAGGTCATCGATACCGACATCGACAAGATCATGGGGCGTACCCAAAAACGTCCTCTGGTCACCGGGGAGATAACTAGGACATCCGCAATCGTATTTGCCACAGTTATTGGAGTCATCTCGGTTCTTTGGTTGGGCTTCCTGGTCAACTGGCTGAGTGCAGTTCTGGCCCTAGCCGCAGAACTGTTTTACATATTCGTCTACACTCTTCTGCTCAAGCGCAGAACTTCACAGAACATTGTTTGGGGTGGTGCAGCCGGAGCGGTTCCGGTTCTGATTGGTTTCAGCTCTGTTACTAACTCACTGTCCTGGTCAGCTGTGATTTTGTTCTTGATAATTTTTATCTGGACGCCACCGCATTACTGGCCCTTGTCTATGAAATATCGGGAAGACTACGAAGCCGCTGGTGTTCCAATGTTGCCGGTAGTTAAGGAACCAACCGTGGTTGGAAAGCAAATTGTGCTCTACAGCTACGTGATGGTGGCAATCTCACTCGTGCTGATTCCGGTTGCGCCAATGGGTTGGATTTATCTCTCGGTCGCATTACTTGGGGGCCTCTGGTTTATCGTCGAGGCTCACTCACTACTGAACCAGGCGAAAAAGGGAGAAATCAAAAACCCAATGCGCTTATTTCATTTTTCGATAAGTTACCTAACCGTGCTGTTCATTGCCATCGGTTTGGACCCGCTGTTCTTTTTTGCTATCTCTTAGGTTCTTTGATTTCCTCAAGGCGAGCTAGAGATTCGTTTCTTTCTTCATTGTGATCAACGATTCTTTCTGGGTAGCCGGCAGCATAACCGTCAAAAACCTCCCATGGCTCATGAACTGATGCACCTTCGAGGTGTCTAAGCTCAGGAATGAACTTCCTAACGTAATCACCTTCAGGGTCAAATTTGAGTCCCTGCAGGATTGGATTAAATATTCTGTAGTAAGGGGAAGCGTCAGTGCCACATCCTGCTGTCCACTGCCAACCATGTGAGTTTGAGGCAGGATCAAAATCTGATAGGTGCGCCTCAAAGAACGCTGCACCCCTGGTCCATTCGATATGAAGATCCTTCACCAGAAAAGATGCAACGATCATCCTTACCCTGTTGTGCATCCAACCGGTTGATACCAGCTGTCGCATACCAGCATCGACCATGGGATAGCCAGTCTCGCCTTTGCACCAGGCAGCAAATCTAGCCTCGGCAACCTTACCGGTGTCATATCTGAGTTGCTTGAATTTTGGTTCGTAGTAGTCGGTCACGGTGTGCGGATAGTGATGCAATACGTCTGCGTAAAATTCTCGCCAAGCTATCTCTTTACGAAAAACTTCTTCACCCGAAGAATCACCGAGTCCGCTAAGAATTGTTCTCGGATGTATTTCTCCGTGAGCTAGGGCGTGAGAGAGGTGTGATGTTCCTGAAATATCGGCCCGATTGCGTAGTTGATCGTAATCCTTGAGCGCACGTTTTCTGAATCTTGCCAAAGTCCGCAAAGCGAAAGCCTCGCCGGCAATAACTTTGATAGGACTTGGCTTTGACGGTTTAGGCATTGGGGAAGAGGAAGAAACATTTATCCAGCTAATCTCAACCTTGGGAAGTTTGATTGGATCAACAGCAGCAATGGGTGCCCACGCCTTATAGAACGGGGTATAAACCCGATAGTTACTTCCATCTGGTTTCTGAACAGTTCCAGGTTCAACAGCATAGGCAGAGCCGATTAGCCTCAGTTCAATATCAGCTTTACTTAACTCTTTAGCAACTGCGTTTTGCTGTCTTACTCCCTCTGGGTCGAAGGATTTCATGGCGAAAACGACTGCTACGTCATTCTTTTTTGCTACTGCGATAAGTTTCTCGGCAAATTCTGCAGTTGAGGTTGATTCAAAAACATTTAGTTTGCCCTCGATACTTTTATCTAGTGCCCGAAAGGACTCAACCAAACTGTGCTGTCTAATACCTTCGAGTAGGTCAAAGGCTCCGCGATTGAAATTTACGCAAGGAATTATCTTGGCGGATCTATCCTGAGTTGCGAATCTGACTGCTTCAGTTAGCGCCTCGTTATCGGCTAAGCGTAAATCCCTTCTGAACCAGAAAATTGCACTCATAGCTTTTTCCCTAAACCTCTGACTAGGAATTGCCAAGTCAACAGGGCTGCCAGCATCGCAGCCCCAAGCATGTGTAGACCAACTAGTTCAATCGGGAGACCAGTCCGAGTTTGAATGATTCCAATAGCTGCCTGAGCGATGAGGGTAATTAGAAGAAGTAGCGCACTGGCTAATGGTTGCTTTTTACGAAGGATGAGAAATACCAATAACAGAGCGAGACCTAGAGTCACATAAGCGGGATACGAGTGCAGATGAGCAAATAAATCGATGTCCAAGCCGTTTCTAGGAGTGTCCGCATCACCAGCATGGGGCCCTGCTCCGGTTACGAGTATTCCAATAATGATCGTTAGTAGGCCAAAAGGCATAAGTGTGACCGTTACCAGTCTGCTTAGCCCCTGACTTTCGAATCTCGCTTTTCCTCTGGCGTACCAGAGCAGAGCCGTTGCGATGGCAATCAGCACTGCGGAAACGAGGAAGTGCAGTCCGACAATCCAAGAATTCAAGCCGGTTAGGACGCTGATACCACCAATTACCGCTTGAGCGATAATGCCTAATCCTAGACACAGTGAGGTCCAAAATAGGCCTTTTCGCTGCCCCTTGGGTTGAACAAGGACGGAGATAAAGGTGAAGAGAGCGATGATCAGGAGCACAAAGGTGAGCAGGCGATTGGCAAACTCGATGAATCCATGGACACCAAGCTCCGGAACTGCAACTAGTGATCCTGGTTGGCATTCCGGCCAAGTTGGGCAGCCGAGACCCGAGCCGGTTAATCGGACAGCACCTCCGGTCACCACGATAAGAATCTGACTTATTACAGAAAGCCAGGCATAAAGCCGGATGCGGCTTCGGAATAAGAAATTCACCAAAACATGCCTCTCGGAACCCTAATCTGGGGTTACTAATTCGGTAACAGTTCGATAAACTTAGACTACTCGCGAACCTAGGTACGAGGCTCCAAGTTCCTAGATATTTCGATTTCACGTCACAAAAGCCCAATGTTGGGCTTATTTGTGTTGACCCAGAAAGAGGTTGGCTTTGTCGGACTCAAAAGTAACTCCACCCGAATTAGAAGGCCTAGGAGTATACGAGTTTGGTTGGTCAGATAAGGATGATGCGGGTGCTAGCGCTAGACGAGGAATCAACGAAGAAGTAGTTTCCGACATCTCAGCCAAGAAGTCAGAGCCAGACTGGATGCTTGAAATGCGCCTCAAGGGCTATTCCTACTTCCAGAAAAAACCAATGCCGAGCTGGGGTTCAGATCTGTCAGGCATTGATTTTGAGAACATCAAGTATTTCGTGCGATCAACCGAGAGACAGGCTAGTTCTTGGGAAGAGCTACCCGAAGACATTAAGAACACCTACGAGAAGCTTGGTATTCCGGAAGCCGAGCGTCAAAGACTAGTTGCTGGTGTTGCCGCTCAATACGAGTCAGAAGTTGTTTATCACCAGATCAACGAGGAGTTAGAGCGCCAAGGTGTAATCTTCCTTGACACCGACACTGCGCTGAAAGAGCATCCGGAGATTTTCAAGGAATATTTCGGAACAGTTATTCCAGCGGGGGACAACAAGTTTGCTGCCTTGAACACAGCTGTGTGGTCGGGTGGCTCATTTGTGTATGTTCCAAAGGGCGTCCACGTTGAGATTCCTCTGCAGGCATATTTCCGAATCAACACCGAAAACATGGGCCAGTTTGAAAGAACTTTGATCATCGCTGATGAGGGTTCTTATGTTCACTACATTGAAGGTTGCACGGCACCGATTTACCAGAGCGACTCGCTGCACTCAGCTGTGGTGGAAATCATCGTGAAGAAGAACGCTCGAGTTCGATACACCACCATTCAGAACTGGTCCAACAACGTCTACAACCTTGTTACAAAGCGTGCCATTGCCCACGAAGGTGCCACCATGGAGTGGATCGATGGCAACATCGGCTCAAAGGTCACCATGAAGTATCCAGCTGTAATTCTTGCTGGTGAGTATGCCAGGGGAGAGACCCTCTCTGTTGCTTTCGCAGGTGAAGGTCAGCATCAGGATGCTGGAGCGAAGATGATTCACCTTGCACCCCACACAAGTTCTTCAATTGTTTCAAAGTCAATTGCTCGTGGTGGTGGAAGAACCAGTTATCGAGGTGAGATCAGGGTGAACCCTGGTGCCCACCACTCTGCAAACACTGTTCGATGTGATGCATTGCTGATTGACACTATTTCAAGAAGCGATACCTATCCTGCAGTTGATGTTCGTGAAGACGATGTGTCAATGGGTCACGAGGCGACAGTTTCCAGAGTGAGCGACGAACAACTTTTCTATCTGCAATCAAGAGGACTTGCCGAGGATGAAGCCATGGCAATGATTGTGAGAGGTTTTATTGAACCGATCTCTAAAGAACTTCCGATGGAGTATGCGCTAGAGCTTAATAAATTGATTGAGTTGCAAATGGAAGGGGCTGTGGGTTAATGTCACAGCACGGTTTGACTCAGCACAGTCACGGATCTTTTGTTCCACTACAAATTAGAAGTGAACGACAAAAATCAACATCAGTTTCTGATTTTCCAGCGATTGACGCACGACAGGATTTATGGCGGTATCTTGCAGTCGAACAACTCAAAGGTTTGGATGCTGATGTCTTAGCCGAATACGGTGAGAGCCAAGTTACATTCCAAAGCCAGCCAGGGATTTCGGTTAGCTGGATTGAAAGCACAGATTCTCGGGTTGGTTCGGTTGGCATCCCAGAAGAGCGAGTTGCAGCCGCAGCCTATACAAACGCCAGCAAAACACTTCTGGTTGAAATAAATGGGGAAGTGGCGGAGCCATTCAAGGTCAACATTCAGGGCAACTCCTCTGAAGCTAGCGCCTTGCATGTTTTTGTGAAGGCTAACAAACACAGCCAAGCCACGGTGATCTTCAACTACAGCGGGACTGGAATTCTTGGAGAAAACATCGAATTCAAGGTTGAAGATGAGGCCCGACTGAATGTGGTCTCCGTCCAGAACTGGGATGCCGAGTCTGTTCATGTTTCTGCACACTTTGCCTCGCTTGGGCGTAATGCTTGGCTCAAACACACTGTTGCTACCTTTGGTGGTTCATTAGTTCGAATCACTCCGGTGACCACATTCACCGCACCTGGTGCAGAGGTCGAAATGAACGGCGTCTACTTCGCAAACTCAGGGCAGCACATTGAGATGCGTCCATTTGTTGACCATGCTGCGCCGAATTGCAAATCTCGAGTCACCTACAAGGGTGCGCTTTCGGGAAACAAGGCTCACACCGTTTGGATTGGTGACGTGCTAATTCGTGTTGCAGCAGAGGGGACCGACACATACGAACTAAATCGCAATCTTTTATTGACCGATGGTGCAAGAGCCGACTCGGTGCCAAATCTCGAAATTGAGACTGGAGAGATTCTTGGTGCCGGACATGCAAGCGCGTCGGGAAGATTCGACGACGAACAACTGTTTTATTTACAAGCAAGAGGAATTGATCCTCTGGAAGCAAAGCGTCTGGTGGTAATGGGATTCCTCCTTGAAATCCTGCAGCGCACCGGCGTTACAGAAATTGCTGAGAGCCTCACCGGGGTTCTTGAAGAGAAGTTGGGGCGGGACTAATTATGGCGATAAGAATTTGTAATGTCACTGACATCAAGCCAGGTAGAGCTATCAGAGTGAAGATTGGCGACCACGCATTTGCCATTGTCCATTCACCAGATGGAACATTTCACGCGCTAGATGACAAGTGCTCACACGGTGAGGTATCACTGAGTGAAGGTTTCGTGGACAATGAAACGATTGAGTGCTGGGCTCACGGAGCAAAGTTTTCACTAACCACTGGATCACCGCTATCACTACCAGCTTACGAACCAGTTTCGGTGTATGAAGTGCTAGTTGAAAATGGGGAAGTATTCCTCGAGTATGAAGTGAATGAATAAAGCGAGAATGGAAAATAAATTGGCAAAACTAGAGATTATTGATCTTTGCGTAACCGTTGAAACAGATCAGGGCACCAAGGAAATTCTTAAGGGTGTCGATCTGACAATCAATAGCGGTGAGATTCACGCCATCATGGGTCCTAACGGATCTGGTAAATCAACCCTCGCTTATTCGATCGCTGGGCATCCAAAATACACGGTTACTCGAGGCCAAATACTTCTAGATGGCGAAGATGTGCTAGAGATGAGTGTCGATGAGCGTGCAAGAGCAGGTTTGTTCTTGGCCATGCAGTATCCGGTGGAGATCCCTGGTGTTTCAGTTTCTAATTTCCTGCGCACCGCAAAGACCGCTATCGATGGTGAAGCACCGGCACTGAGAACCTGGATTAAAGATGTTCGCTCTGCCATGGAGAGCCTAAGAATGGATCCAAACTTCTCTGAGCGCAATGTCAACGAAGGTTTCTCTGGTGGTGAAAAGAAACGTCATGAGATTCTGCAGATGGAGCTGCTCAAACCTAAGTTTGCTGTGCTTGACGAAACTGACTCTGGTCTGGATGTCGATGCACTGAAAGTTGTCTCTGAGGGTGTTAACCGAGTTCAAGCGGCAAACAACATGGGAATCTTGTTGATTACCCACTACACGAGAATCTTGAAATACATCAAGCCTGATTACGTGCATGTCTTCGTCGACGGAAAAGTAGCAGAAGAGGGCGGCCCTGAGCTTGCTGACCGCCTCGAGGCCGAAGGTTACGACCGCTACGTGAGGGCAAACTAGTTTGACTGAACAAGAACTGCCTGCTGAGAAGTATGACGCCTGTCTTGAGGCTTTGAAGGAAGTAATCGACCCAGAAATTGGGGTCAACATTGTTGATCTCGGGTTAATTTACGATCTCAAACAAGCCGACGACGGTAGCTTGCTGATTCACATGACATTGACTTCAGCCGGGTGCCCGCTCACCGATGTGATTGAAGAGCAAACCGCTATGGCTCTGGAAAATGTTGTCGAGGCGTTTCGAATCAACTGGGTCTGGATGCCGCCTTGGGGTCCTGAACGGATCACCGAGGACGGTAAAGAGCAAATGCGAGCAATTGGTTTTGCTATTTAGACTGCTTTAGTTTCTGCACCAACAGCCAGACAGCTGGAAGGGAAGTTCCTGCAATTACCGCCTTCAGCGCATCCCAAATCATGTATGGGAGCATTATTGTCGCAGCTTGAATCAGGTTTGCTTCAAAGGCAACCATGGCAAGTACTGGAATTCCGAAAGCGTAAATCAAGATTGAGCCAAAAGTGAAATTTAGAAACATCTTGAATGGGTTCTTCGACCAGTTGCGTTCTGCAAGATAACCAGTCAAGGCTGCGGCGAAGATGAACCCCAAGATGAAGCCACCGGTTGCTCCAACGAGAACTGCAGGGCCACTTGATGCTCCGGCAAAAACTGGGATACCTACCAAACCTGCAAACGCGTATGCGCTCATGGTAACTGCTGCTCGAGTCGCTCCATAACTGGCACCGATTAGTAGAACTGCAAGAGTTTGAAAGGTAAATGGCACTGGAGAAACTGGGATCTGAATCTGAGCTGCAATAGCAGTGAGAGTCACTCCAAAAACCACAAGAAATATATCGGTGGTGATCGATTTACTGAAGATGTTATCGACAAGTGTGTTTCTTGAAGTGGCTATGCTACTCAATGTCTTACCTTTTCTTTGGATGTTGTTGTTTTGGTTAATTGTAGGGTTAAAGTTCAATAACAAACCGCCTATCTAACCGCTAATTTTTGGAGCTTGATGATTACCGCGCGTGAACTCGAAATCACCATTGGTGCCCGAGTTCTCATGCGCGAAGTGAATTTTCAGGTAGCGAAGGGGGATAAGGTCGGTCTAGTTGGACGTAATGGAGCTGGCAAAACTACTTTGACGAGGGTAATTGCTGGAGATTTTCAAGCCTCCGCTGGAACTATTGAATCTATTGGGGAGATCGGTTATCTGCCGCAGGACCCTAGAACAGGCGACCCAGAAGAAACAGCGAAAGACAGAATTCTAAATGCCAGGGGACTGGGTATCCTGCTTAAGAAATTAGAACAAACTCGCGAAGAAATGGCCTCTGTTGAAGAAGATGTCTATGAAAAAGCAATGGCTCGCTATGCCAAACTTGAGGCTCAGTTTGAGGCAAACGGAGGGTATGCCGCTGAATCTCAAGCAGCGGCCATTGCTGGAAATCTAGGACTAAAGCCAAATGTTCTAGCTCAGAAATTAGGGACGCTGTCTGGCGGTCAACGCAGAAGAATAGAACTTGCAAGAATTTTGTTCTCTAATGCCGAAACTATGATTCTCGACGAACCGACAAACCACTTGGATGCCGACAGCGTGCTCTGGCTTCGTGAGTTTCTGAAGGCATACACCGGAGCACTCATCGTAATCAGTCACGATCTTGAAATAGTTGAAACAACAGTAAACCGTGTGTTCTATCTGGATGCTAACCGGGCAGTGATTGATGTCTACAACATGGGCTGGAAAGCCTATCTAAAACAACGTGAAACAGATGAGGAAAGAAGAAAGCGAGAGCGAGCTACCGCAGAAAAAAAGGCGGGCATTCTTCAAACTCAAGCTCTCAGATTCGGAGCCAAGGCTTCAAAAGCTGCCGCCGCCCATCAAATGGCTAGACGAGCTGAAAAGCTGTTGAGTGGATTGGAAGAGGTGAGAGAGAAGGATAAAGTTGCGGCAATTAGGTTCCCTGAACCGCAGAGTTGTGGAAAAACCCCGCTGTTTGCCCATAACCTGAGTAAGAACTTTGGATCCCTTGAGGTCTTCACCGCGGTTGATCTGGCTATTGATCGTGGCTCGAAAGTTGTCATCATCGGTTTAAATGGTGCTGGAAAGACGACATTGTTACGCATCCTTGCTGGTGTGGATCAGCCAGACACAGGATCAGTCGATCCAGGTCACGGTTTAAAGGTTGGTTATTACGCTCAGGAACACGAAACTCTGGATGTTTCGAAAACTGTCTTGGAAAACATGCAACAAGCGGCTCCGGAACTTGCTGATACTGATGCCAGAAAAGTGCTTGGTTCATTCCTCTTTTCTGGAGACGATGTTAACAAACCTGCCGGAGTGCTTTCAGGTGGGGAAAAGACTCGTTTGGCACTAGCCTCACTGGTTGTTTCTAGGGCAAATGTCTTGCTGCTTGATGAACCGACGAACAACCTGGACCCAGCAAGCCGCGAAGAGATTCTGAAAGCACTAGCTACCTTTACTGGAGCAATAGTCCTGGTATCCCATGATGTTGGCGCAGTAGACGCGCTAAACCCAGAACGTGTGCTGGTAATGCCCGACGGTCAAGAAGATTTGTGGAATGAAGGATATCGCGATTTGATCGTCTTATCCTGAGGAATCTCTGGGCTGGGTAATAGGCTAAAACGCAAGAGCCAAGAAAGGGTCTCCATGAATATCGTCACTCTAGCCCAAGCTATGTTCATGCTTGGATTTGTAGCTATGGCCTCAGCCACTTTTTACTTTGTTCTCCAAAGAGGGGACTACAAACCAGAAAACCGTTCAACGGTAACCTATGCGGCAACAATCACCTTCATCGCTGCAATTATGTATTGGCAGATGAAAGACATAGTGGGTTTTCCTGCAGAAACAGTAGTCGCTCAAATCGATGCAACCATGCCGGTCAGGTATCTTGATTGGATTCTTACAACGCCGCTACTGTTGATTGAATTTGGAATCATAGCCAGTCTTGCAGGCGCAGCCAAGGAGACTGTCTATCGTTTAGTAGTTGCTGACCTAGTAATGATCATCACCGGTTACTTTGGTGAAATTGGCCCAGTTGGTTCCGGTGGTAACTACGTAAACTTCGTAATCTCCTCATTGGCTTGGCTATACATCGTCTACCTCATATGGAACATCAAACCGAGCAAGGGATCGGCAGAGGTCAAGAAGGCAGTCAGCAACATGAAGCTGTTTGTAATTTTTGGCTGGGCAATTTATCCAATTGGAACCGCAACTCAAGAGTTCCTGCAACTGAATAATTCAGATTCAACCACCATGGAACTAGCCATATGTATGGCCGCGATTATCTATGTTATTGCCGACGTAGTTAACAAGGTTGGCTTTGGATTAGTCGCACTATCTGCGCTAAAGAAGAACTAAAACACTTACTGCAATAGTTCCGGTTAGATTACTGACCGGAACTATTGCAATATTTCATCTTCTATTTCTGCATCTTTGTCGCGGTTTAGTGCTTTCAATTTTCTTGGAGGTAAGCCTGCGGCTCTTCTTCGATCTTGGGAAATGTTCCAGAAAACTGCACCAATTGCCATAAGCGCAAACAGAATCCACTGCATCGCATAGCTCAGGTGATTTCCTTCAGACAGCTGGGGCTTACCCAAATCAACTCCCCGTTGCTGCGCTGGGGTTTCATCAACGAGCCGACCGTAGGCCTGGCGGTAGGTTGGTGAGCCCAATGTGCTACTAGCCTTAACCAGATCTATGTTTTGCAACTGACCGGTTGGGGCTTGTCTAGTATCTGGTGCTTCCGAATGCCTTAGCCTGATGACCAGACTGTGTTCCCTCGCATCTAACTGAGCCACATAATCCGGAACATCTTGGTTTGATCCGGTTGGATACCAACCTCGTTCAATCCAGATTGCAGATCCCGAGTCAGTGCGAAATGCGACCAACTGAAGAAAGCCGGGTTGACCATCATAAGGGCGATTACGAACCAACAGTGAGCTGGATGGAATATATCGCCCTGAGATTGCTACGGGGCGGAACTCTAAGTTCCTGTCCCAAGGTTCATCTGGCTGCAAGATTGTTTCTAGCGGCACTATCGGTGCATCGTAGTTGCGATTCACAAGTTGGTTAGCTGCGGTTACTTCGGCCTGACGAGAAAACTGCCACTGCGACAAGAACCAGCATCCAATTGAGAAGATAACAGCAAGAGCAAACCAAGAGCCATAGCGAGTTAGTGAGCTACTATTTTTCACCTTCATCTCCAGCTTGCCTGAACGCATCTGCTCCAATGGATAGGGTAGGAGCTTCAACTTTAGAAGATTTACTGTTGGCTCTTGATGAGCCTTCGTTTGCGATAATCACGGCAAAGTATGGCAAGAAGATAGCGCCGATAGCAAATACGACTGTTAGCCAACCCAGCGGGACAATCACCGCCAAAATAATACAAATTACCCTGACCACCATAGCGATGGTGTATTTCAGAAATCTTGATCTTCTCTCCTGATCAGGCGCAATTTCAAGTGACGTCACTGACTGTCGCTTTGCCATTTCACCCTCCAAGATAATCTCTATCTACAAGCCTAGATATAGACTTGGACTAAAGCAGGCCTAAACGGCCAATTCACCTAAAGGCGGACAAATTATGTCTCGAGTAGTCCTGATTACCGGCGGTAATCGAGGTATTGGTAAATCTATAGCCGAAGCCTTCGTTGCAGCTGGTTATAAAACAGCAGTCACGGTTCGTTCTGGCGAAGGTCCTGCGGGAACTCTAAGTGTAAAGGCTGATGTCACTGATCCGAGCTCGCTTGATACGGCGATTGCTGAGGTGGAACAGGCTCTGGGCCCAATTGAAATCTTGGTTGCGAACGCTGGCATCACTAAAGACACCCTGCTTATGCGTATGACCGATGAAGAGTTCGAGCAGGTCATTGATACGAACCTAACCGGTACTTTCCGAGTGCTCAGAAGAGCAAGTAAATCAATGATTAAGGCTAAGTATGGTCGAGTCATTTTGATTGGTTCCGTGGTTGCCTTGCTTGGTAGTCCAGGTCAGATTAACTACTCTGCTTCGAAAAGCGCTCTAATTGGTATTGCACGATCACTAACTCGAGAACTAGCTGGTAGAGGCATTACCGCAAACGTTGTAGCTCCGGGATTCATTGATACAGACATGACAGCTGAATTGAGCGAAGAACTTCAGGCAGAGTATAAAAAGCGCATTCCTGTAGGTCGCTTCGCCACCCCTGAAGAGGTAGCCAAGGTAGTGCTATGGCTTGCCAGTGATGACGCTTCATACATTACCGGAGCCGTAATTCCAGTCGATGGCGGTTTGGGAATGGGTCATTAGCCGTAATTTAGAGCAAATACTGGCAGAATTGCTTCGGGGGAAGACATACAAAAGGTAAGGAAAGTTATGGGAATCCTCGAGGGCAAGAAACTACTCATCACCGGTGTATTGACTGAAGCGTCAATCGCCTTCTCTGTTGCAAGATTGGCCCAAGAGCAGGGTGCTGACATAGTACTTTCTTCTTACGGTCGTATGTTGCCAATTACCGAGAAGATTGCTCTTAGACTTCCTAAACCAGCCCCTGTAATTGAGTTAGATGCTACAAGTGATGAAGATTTGGCAGCATTACCTGATCGAGTAAAGCAACACCTTCCACACCTGGACGGCATCGTGCATGCCATCGCTTTTGCTCCTGGAACAGCTCTAGGTGGAAACTTTCTGAGCACTGAGTGGCCAGATGTTGCCACAGCTGTTCAGGTATCTGCTTATTCACTTAAATCAATTACCATGGCTGCAAAACCACTCCTTCGTAAAGGCTCTTCCGTTGCGGGTCTAACTTTTGATGCGAGCGTTTCCTGGCCTGTCTATGACTGGATGGGCGTTGCTAAAGCAGCTTTCGAATCAACATCGAGATACCTCGCTCGCTACCTAGGTAAAGATGGCATCAGAGTGAACCTGATTTCTGCTGGTCCGCTTAGAACTCCAGCCGGTAAGAGCATCCCTGGATTTTCAGACATGGAAGACATCTGGGTTACTCGCGCACCGCTGCATTGGGAATTGGCTGACACAGAACCGGCCGCCAAGGGAATTATCGCTCTACTAAGTGACTGGTTCCCAGCTACCACCGGTGAGATTATTCACGTAGACGGTGGATTGCACTCAACCGGTCACTAAAGACCAAGTAGCGCGATTACATCCGATAGATCACCTGAATCTATCAAGAGATCTGCCGCAACACGAACTCTAGGCTTCGCTCCGAAACCAATCGATAAACCAGCTGCATTCATCATGTCTAAATCATTGGCACCATCACCGATTGCAATTGTTTGATCTACGCCAAAACCCAGCTGGTTAGCCCACTCAAGTAGTGCAGTTGCTTTGGCGGGTTTATCAATAATTGGGGGAATCACTTCGCCTGTGAGAATGCCGTCAACTATTTCTAAGTTGTTGGCTCTTTGAAAATCTAGTGACAATTCTTTTGCTATCGGCTCTAGTAACTGAGTAAAGCCGCCGCTCACTGCTCCGACAAATCCGCCGGAACCCTTAACCGCTGATATTAGTTCCCTCGCGCCTCTAGTTATCGAGATCTGCTCAAGGGCTCTATCAATGACACTGGAGTCCAAACCTCTGAGAGTCTCGACCCTTGCTCTTAGGCTCCCAGCAAAATCTAGTTCGCCCGCCATGGCCCTTTCGGTTACCTTAGCTACCTCTGCGCCTTTTCCAGCAAAATCGGCAAGGACTTCGATTACCTCTTGCTCAATCAAGGTGGAATCAACATCCAAAACGACGAGGAACCTAGGTCGGTGGCTCGAAGCAGTCATAAAGAAAACTATATTGGGTTTCCCAAGCAGTTCTTCGCATCTAGTGAGTGTCAGAACCCGAGGGCTCTGCCATCTGAAATAGGCTAATGACAAATGAAACAGGTTATTTCACTTCAAAATGTGACCCTTGTCCGTGAGGGCAAAAAGATACTTCAAGGCATCAATTGGCAGGTCACCGACAACGAACGCTGGGTTATCGTTGGGCCAAACGGCGCGGGCAAGACAACACTGCTCAAGATCTTGGCTGGCCAGATGCAACCGACTACAGGAACTGCTCAAATACTTGGCGAAACTCTGGGGGAGATAAATGTCTTTGAACTAAGAACCAGGGTTGGTTTTGCCTCAACGGCGATTGCTAACCGAATTCCTAACTCTGAAAAAGTGATGGATGCGGTTATGACCGCTAGCTACGCGATTACCGGTCGGTTCAAAGAAGTTTATGACGACGTCGATGAACGAAGAGCAAGGAGAGTGCTATCGGAGTGGGAACTTGCTAATCTGGCAGATCGTCCTTTCGGAACTCTCAGTGATGGTGAGAAAAAACGAACTCAGATAGCACGAGCGGTAATGCCGGACCCAGAGCTTCTCCTTTTGGATGAGCCGGTGGCTAGCCTGGATATCGGCGCTAGGGAGAGCACCATCAAGATTCTTGGCGGATACGCCTCTCACCCGAAAGCTCCAGCAATAGTTATGGTTACCCACCATTTGGAAGAGATTCCAGCAGGTTTTAGTCACGCTCTAGTGCTAGACCAAGGGAAAATCATTGCCCAAGGGCCAATAAACCAGACTCTGACTACTAACATCCTCTCGGATGCCTACAAAATAGCCTTGGAAGTAGCGATGGTGAATGGCCGATTTGCGGTCAGGGCTAAGTAAAGACCTAGAATTTACCCGATTACCTCTGGTATAGTTAGACCTCGGTGCCGTTGCACCAGATAAAACCCCAAAGATTTGAGAGATTTACCATGAAGGCTGACATCCACCCAAAGTATGAGGCAGTTGTATTCCGCGATCTAGCATCAGGAGTAGCGTTTCTAACCCGTTCGACTGTTACTTCATCGAAGACCATTGAGTGGGAAGACGGTAACACCTACCCAGTCTTCGATGTTGAAATTTCATCTGCTTCACACCCGTTCTACACCGGTAAGCAAAGAATTCTTGACTCAGCCGGCCGTGTCGAGCGCTTCAACGCTCGTTACAAGCAGTTCGGAACCAAGAACTAGTTTTAAAAAGAAAAAGGACCTCGATCGAGGTCCTTTTTTTATGACTGTCGCACTGGCCAGCCAAACTGAGGGACATAATCCGGTCGTTCCTGCTGTCGCCACTGAGCATAACTCGCTTCGATTTCATCAGCCCACTTTACTTGAAGTTCGTGAAGCTCCTGAGCTGAATTAGGAAAAGGCACAACTGGTTTTTCCTGTGCGTGGAAATAGCGCAAAATGGCAAAACCAACATGGCCAGCTGCAATCGCATCATCTGCCGCCGTGTGAGCATTTTCCAAAGAAACACCGTAACGTTCGGCTGCTGAAGTGAGAGTGCGCTTTCCCTTGCGATATTTATCGACGGTCTTATCTATAACTAGCGGGTCAATCACAGTGCCAAAACGCAGCGGCTGAAGTTCATAACGAAGTGCTTCATTATGAAGGATTGTGAAGTCATACGGCGCATTGTATGCAACCACTGGAATTCCTTGATCAAAAACCTGCTGTAATGCAGAGATAAGCTCGGCTATTGCGGATTTTGCGTCCTGCGCGTTAACCACATCCTTGTCGTAAACCCCATGAACCTGGCTCGATTCCGGCGGAATAGGAATGCCTGGGTTTATCAGCCAGTCCTTTCCGTCGGGTAACACTTCGCCATCAGCAGTGACTAAGTGTAAAGCTGCAGTGACTATTCTTGATTGCTTTAGATTTAGGCCTGTGGTTTCAGTATCAAATACTGCTACTTTTTCCAACCAGGTGGGAAGACTAAGCTTCGAGTTTTCTGTATTCACGTCATCAGACTAGTAGCCATTACTGACAAAGCCTTGTAATTGAGTTTTGGCTAGACTTCTAAAGTAAGCACATTCTGGGGGAGAGAGTTATAACAGTGGTATCTGCAGCTGAGCTAATGGAACGAGCACAGGCTCGGGCTGAAAAGCGTAGTGTCGTTATCAATGGGGTTTTGGCAGACTATTGGTTCTATAAGGCTCCAAAACCTGGAGCTCGGAACATAGTTCTAATTCACGGATATAGGGGAGATCACCACGGACTAGAGTCATTCGCTGGCGGGCTAGACCAATTCAACATTTACTCACCTGACATCCCTGGTTTTGGGATAAGTAAGCCATTTGAAGGAGAACACAATCTCGAGGCATACATCAACTGGCTGGTTGAGTTTGTCAAAGAACTCAAAATTAAGAAGCCAATTGGCATTGGACACTCTTTTGGAACACTCTTGGTCTGTGGCGCGCAAGACAAAGCAGCTCCTTTCGAAGCTTTGGTCTGCATTAATCCAGTAGCTGGGGGAGTAACTAAGGGTCTCTCCAATCTCTTGATGAGATTTATCAAAGGTTATTACTGGTTAGCCCATTTGATGCCTGAGCCGATTGGCATGCGCATGATCAAAACCAAGCTTCTTGTCGATTCAATGAGCAGCTACACAACTAAATCCAAAGATAAAGCTTTGAGAAACTGGATAAAGTATCAGCACCGTTCGCACTTTAATAGTTTTGCCAATTCCCAAGTTGTTTGGGAAAGCTATGTTGCTTCCGTTTCACACACCTTGCAATCCTTCGTATCGGGACTGAAGGTACCAATTTTGCTTGTGGCGGCTGAACTGGATGAGGTGACCCCAGTAGAAGCAGTTATTAAGCTTTCCGAACGCCTACCTCAAGCCAAAGTGCATCAAATTTACAAGTGTGGCCATTTGGTGCACTATGAAGCTGCCGATTCGACAAGTAAAGAAATCGCCAAATTTATCTCGGAACTAAACGCCTAATGCCTAGCATCTTCTTCGATGCACGGTTTATCCGGCTGGATCATCATGATGGAATTAGCCGCTTCAGTGTCGAACTGATAAATGAACTGAGCAAAACTCAAAATCTGACTGCAATCATCCACTCGGAGGCACAGAAACGCTTTATCCCCAGCGGCGTGGATACAGTTATCTTGAATGCGCCTGAATCACCCCGAGAGTTCTTTATTGCTAGAAAACTAAATAACCTGGGTGCTGAGCTTGTCTATTCACCGATGCAAATTATGGGCAGCTGGGGTAGAAAATACAAACTGGTACTAACCCTCCACGATTTGATTTACTATCGCCATCGCAAGCCACCGACTGATTTGAACCTAATAATTCGAGTTCTTTGGCGACTTTACCATCTGACATACATCCCGCAAAGGCTCCTATTGAACCGAGCTGACCTAGTGATTACGGTCTCAGAAACAAGCAAAAAGCTTATTGAGAAGCACCGGCTAACTAAAAGACCAGTGGAAGTTATTTACAACGGAGTTAGTGAAATCACTTCAAAGCCTCGCGAGTATCCAGAAACCAAAGACCTGCTATACATCGGTTCTTTCATGCCATACAAGAATGTTGAAACACTTATTACTGGAGTTGCGCAAGTAAGCGGATTTACCCTGCACCTGCTGAGCAAAATTACTCCAAAGCGAGAAAAAGAACTTCTAAACCTGGCGCAGAGATTAGGAACGAAGCTCGTCTTTCATCGGGGGGTGGATGACGAGACTTACCAAAAACTATTGAAAAACGCTTTTGCTTTGCTAACTGCAAGCAAGGATGAGGGTTTTGGGATTCCGGTTATCGAGGCAATGGCTCAGGGCACTCCAGTAGTAATCACTGATCTCGAGGTATTCAGGGAAATCGCTGGCGATGTCGGACTCTATTTCGATCCATCCGATCCTAGGCAGTTAGCCGAGCAACTAACTCAACTATCGGAGACCAGTCGTTGGCTAAATGTTTCAGCTCAAGCAATTGATAGGGCTGGGCGATTCAACTGGCGTGATTCTGCAACAAAGCTGGCCAGCTTACTCAACAATCTCAGCTAAAGATTTAGAGGAATAGGCGCTAACACTCCACTGACCGTCGGAATGAATCAGAGTGCTCAGGCTCAAGTTCTCCATGCGATCCTGCGGGAGAGGTAACTCAAGGTTAGAAACTATTCGAAGCACTTTTCGGATCAGTGAACCGTGAGAAATCGCAAGCACTCGCTTGCCTTGATAGGTAGTTGCGATAGTTTCTAGCAACCTAATTGAGCGAGCCTCTAGATCTTCCATAGATTCCAAACCTGGAATAGGCTCATGGCTTTCAAATACTCTGCGCCATTCGCTGTGTGATAAACCTTCGGCTTCACCAAAAGATCTCTCAATCAGTTCAGGAACAATCTCAACTTCCAATCGGAACTTAACCGCAAAAGCTTTAGCAGTTTCCTTTGCTCTGGAAAGGGGAGAGGCGAGAACAACATCCCAGTCTGCTGGGTTTACCTGATTGGCAGCCAATTGAGCTTGAAGAACCCCAGTTGCATTCAACGGTATATCGCTTACGCCTTGCAACCGCAACTGAGCGTTCCAATCAGTTTGCCCATGCCTAACCAAACCTAATATCGTCTCAGTCAATCAGTAACCTTTCGAGTGCTATTGATGTATTGGCCTCAATCTTTACTGAGGCTAAAGAGTCTGCCCTAGTTGAACCTATGTTCACAATAACTATCGGTTTGACAGCTTGAGCAGCCAACCTCGCAAAACGATACCCTGAATTCACAGTTAGTGAGGAACCTGCGACAAGAACAGCGTCGGCATTTTCTAGGCTCTTCATGGCCTGTTCCACTCTTGAAACTGGCACCGATTCTCCAAAGAAAACTACATCTGGCTTATAGATACCGCCACATTTTTGACAGGGAGGAACTGAAAAGTCTTTGGTGCCCTCAACATCGGCATCACCATCAGGCGTGAACTCAACAGCTGGATCTTTGACAATCGATGGGTTTAATTCTTTCAGCAGCTCGTCCATTTGCACACGAGAGATAACTTCCTTGCAAGCTAAGCAAATAACTCGATCGAGGCGACCATGCAGGTCAATTACACTCTTTGCTCCGGCCTCCTGATGCAGCCCATCGACGTTTTGAGTGACAATCTTTTCGATTAGCCCGGCTGACTCTGCTTCTGCAATGGCA
>Ga0214923_10001265_pt1 | contig 36340 bp, 30 predicted proteins | sample LL1510_MetaG_FD_177993 | JGI IMG/M metagenome (GOLD analysis project Ga0214923, IMG submission 177993) | Freshwater microbial communities from Lake Lanier, Atlanta, Georgia, United States - LL-1510 | ecosystem: Environmental > Aquatic > Freshwater > Lake | place: USA: Georgia | collected...
GGATTTTACTGTTGCTTATATATTAAGAGTCAGCCTAAGCACCGTTCCAATCAGTGCTGAAGTTGCTTCTCGTAACTACATATCAATCTTAGTCAGCCTCCTGCCCTTTTGGATTTTAATTTTTGCCCTACTTGGCCTCTATAACGCCAAAGTCTATGATAATCGCTTTAGTGAAATCGGCCGATTAGCGGTTGGTTCGTTTGTGGGCATACTTTTTGTAATTAGCTACAGCTACATTACTAACACCGCTATTTTCCCAGCCCGCTTAGTTACGCTGTACGCTTTTGGATTAGCTTTAGTACTAGTCTTTCTATTTAGAACTATCGCTAGAGGCATTAGGCGAGAATTATTTAGATTCAACATCGGCATCAATAACGTTTTGATTGTTGGCAATACACCAGTCACCAGCGAACTCGCCACCAGACTGTCCAACACCACCGTAACTGGCTACAAAGTAATTGGCATAGTTGGCGGCAACAAAGACAAGTACTCCAAACTTGGTTGCAAAGTGTATAGCGATTTTAAAACTGCCAAGCAAAGTTTATCCAATAAAAAACTAAACACCATTATTCAGGCAGAACTTTTTGCCGACTATGATCAAAACGATGAAATTCTAACTTATGCTCAAGAAAACCATATTGCTTATCGATTCGTACCAGGAAACGGCGAACTGTTTGTTGGCAACATAGAAGTAGATTTATTCCAATCCGTGCCAGTGATAGCCGTTCATCAAACCGCCCTAATTGGCTGGGGCCGAGTCATAAAACGCCTAACAGACATATTCCTCGGGGGATTATTATTAATTCTTGCTTCCCCAATTATTTTGATACTAGCACTACTTGTAAAGCTCACTTCCAAAGGCCCAATATTTTTCCGACAAACACGCTTGACTCGATTTAATCATAAATTTACAGTCTTTAAGTTTCGCTCACACAACCTCAAATATTCAGGCCTTAGCCCCGAAGAAGCTTTTACTAAAATGAATAAGCCTGAACTAATTAAAAAGTACCGCGACAACGGTGATCAACTACCTGATGACCCTCGCTTAACAGCCATGGGGCGGTTCATGCGCCGAACCAGCCTAGATGAACTGCCACAACTATTTAACGTAGTGCGTGGAGATATCAGCTTGGTTGGCCCCAGAGCCTTAATTCCAGAAGAGCTAGAGGTTTATAAAAAGCGCCATGCTATTTTAAGCGTAAAATCTGGCATGACTGGTCTGGCTCAAGTATCGGGACGACGCGACATAAGTTTTGATGAGCGCCGAAAACTAGACCTATACTATGTGCAAAATTGGAGCTTCTGGAACGACATTGTCATTCTTATTAAAACTGTCTGGATTGTACTATTTCATAAAGGCGCGGTTTAGTGGCTGAAAAATTAAAGGTTGCGATAGTTTGTGATTGGCTGACTGGCTACGGCGGTGCCGAGCGGGTAGTCTACGAACTTCACAAGCTCTACCCCGAAGCCCCAATCTATACTTCTCAATATGACCCCAAAAAAATTGACTGGTTTAAAAGTACTGATGTGCGCACCACCTGGCTTCAAAAACTTCCAAAAAGCCTCAAAAAATTCTTACCTGTTTTTAGAGCAATTTCTTTTAGCAGACTAGATTTAAGTGGCTACGATTTGGTGTTATCCAGTAGCGGAGCCGAAGCCAAGGGAGTCAAAACCGGACCAAACACCACGCACATTTGCTACTGCCACTCACCCACTCATTACTACTGGATTCGCTACAACGAATACCTAAAAAACCCCGGTTTTCCAAAAGGCCTAAACTGGTTAGCTAAATTTGGTCTTAGAATTTTAGTAGGCCCACTTAGAAGCTGGGATCACCGCGCCGCCCAAAAACCAAACTACATAATCGCCAACTCGACTCACACCCAAAAAATGATCCAAAAATTTTACGGCCGTGAATCCACAGTTATCTTTCCGCCTGTAGAAACAGACCGCTTCAAGCTTCCAGTCAGCCAAGAGCCACGCCATGGCTTTGTAGTAGCCGGTCGACAAACACCCTACAAGCGCATTGATCTAGCCATCGAAGCCTGCAACCAACTAAATGTGCCGCTAGTAGTAATCGGCAACGGTCCTGATCATAAAAAACTTAAAAAAATAGCCGGCCGAAACACTACTTTTCTAACCAATGTAAATGATCACAATATGGCCAAGCATTTCCAATCAGCCCTAGGTTTTATCATGCCCAACATGGACGATTTCGGCATCGTAGCCGTAGAAGCCTTGGCATCTGGCACACCAGTGGTTGCCTACAAAGCTGGCGGATCACTAGACTACCTAACTACACCAACCAATGGCATCTATTTCGAAGACCAAACCCCCGAATCCCTAGCCAAAGCCCTAGAGCAAGTAGCAGGCGAATCTTTCAACTACCAATCCATATCAAAATCCGCCGAACGCTTCTCCACCAAAGCCTTCACCCAAAATATAAAATCGTTTATTCAAAGCAATCTAAGGAGTAATTAATATGTGTGGAATTGTTGGCTACATTGGCTCTAAAAGCGCCCAAGATTATGTAATATCTGGCCTGCAAGCACTTGAATATCGTGGCTACGATTCTGCCGGCATAGCCTGCATCAACGATGATGAAGGTATTTTAATTAAGCAAGTTGGACGTGTAGAAGTTTTAAAAAACGAGATTGAGTCTAAAAAAATAAATGCTCAAAACGCCATTGGCCACACACGCTGGGCCACACACGGCTCACCTACCACCGCCAATGCTCATCCACACAGTAATACCGACAAAACTATATTTGTAGTACATAATGGCATAATAGAAAACTACATTGAAATAAAGAATAAACTCGAGTCTAGAGGTTATAAATTTGTTTCAGAAACAGACACAGAAGTCATTCCTCATTTAATAGATTACTATTGTCAAAAAAGACGTAAATTCGAGGAAGCATTCAAATCAGCCCTACTTGATTTAAAAGGCGCATTCGCCATTGCATCAACTACCACTAATGAGCCAGATAAAATATTTGTCGGCAAATTATCTAGCCCGCTAGTAATTGGAGTTGGCAAAGACGAGCACATACTTGCTTCCGATCCGACCGCTATCATGGACCATACTAAGCAAGTAATATTCCTAGAAGATTACGATATGGCCGTAATTTCTAAAAATAATTGCTCAGTAAAAAACATAAAAAATGGCAAGAAAATTAAGCACAAAACTGAGCTACTAGATTATGACAACGACAAAGCTCAGCTCGGTGATTTCCCGCACTACATGCTAAAAGAAATATTCGAAGCTCCAGCCACTATTCAATCAGCCACGCTTGGAAGAGCCCTGGCCAGCAAAAATATTGTTAAACTTGGAGGCTTAGAATCTGTAAGCGACCAGTTAAAATATATCGACCGAATAGTAATTGTGGCTTGCGGAACATCCTATTATGCAGGACTCGTTGGTGAATATTTAATAGAAGAAATTGCTGGCATACCAGTAGAGGTTCAGCTAGCTAGCGAATTCAAATACCGCAATGAGCCGTTTTCTAGAAGCACAGCACTACTTGCCATATCACAGTCCGGCGAAACAGCCGATACCATTGCTGCTCTTAAAAAAGTTGAAGATTATGGAGTGCTAAGGCTAGGCATTGTTAATGCCACTGGCAGCACCATATCGCGCATAACAGATGCCGGAGTTTATTGTCATGCAGGCCCAGAACAAGCAGTGGCCAGCACCAAAGCCTTTATAGCTCAGGTAACAATTTTAACCGAGATTGCCCTACATTTAAGCAATGGTCAAAGCAAGCATTTCAAACCACTATTAAAAGAGGTCTCTGAATTACCCAAGAAAGCTCAGCAAATTCTAGACTCAGCTAATGACATCGAAAAACTAGCTCACAAATACAAAAACTACCGCGACTTTTTATTCATTGGTCGTGGCTACAGCTACCCAGGAGCGTTAGAAGGAGCATTGAAGCTAAAAGAGATTTCATACATCCATGCCGAAGGCTATGCGGCGGGAGAAATGAAACACGGCCCACTAGCCATGATCGACAAAAACTTTCCAACATTTGCCATTGCCACAAATTCAGTCGAACTTGAAAAAACCTACTCCAATATTCAAGAAATCAAAGCTCGCAAAGGCCCAGTGCTAGCACTTGCCACGAAAGGTAATAAAAAAATAAAGAAATTATGCAAAGACATAATATATATACCTGATACTCTTGAACAAACCCAGCCTATTCTCCAAGCCATTGCCATTCAACTATTCTCTTACTATGTAGCTGTAGAAAAAGATCTCGACATAGACAAACCCCGAAACCTCGCTAAATCTGTAACCGTTGAATAGAATTTATATAGTGTGAAGTATGGCTTGTAAGCTAGTCGCCGTATCTTTCCAGCTTGTTATTTCAATACTATCTATTCCCATAGCTTTTATGGGGTAATCGTTTCCACCTTCCGTAAGCCTGTCGCCGAAGAATAAAATATCATCTTTACTGATCTCTAGAATATTTATAAGTCTTTCCATGCCGTAGGCTTTGTCTATGCCAAGTTTTGTAATGTCTAATGAAGTTGTTCCGCCGGACCTAACTTCAAATTCTGGTATTTTATGTGCAACTATGTCACGTATTTTAGCCTTTTTGGAGTTATCTGGATCCCATTCCTCTTTGTCTTTTACAGGGGCTTTCTGTCCTAATGCCGAAAATGTAATTTGACTACCTCGATCTTCAATCTGCTCGCCCCAAGTTTTTTCTTTGTCAAAGCCACATTCCTCTAAACCTTCTTGCAAAGCTTTAATGATTGTCTTTTTTTCGGTTTCTGTAAAATCTTCGGCGTAAACCTGGTGCCACTTAGCATTAGGTAAGTCATAATTAAAATACCTGGTGCCACAAGTTGGCATTAAATGTAGTTTTTCTAGCTTATCTGGTGTAGTATTCAAATTTCCAAGTAACTGTTTATCAAACTGTTCAAATTTACCGCCCGATATCACGCAAACCTGGAAATGATCCAATAGCTCATTTAGCAATTCGGACATTGTATCGGTTAAAGCAGATTTACTCTCGGCTAGCGTACCATCTAGGTCAAATGCAATAAGTTTTTTCATTATTCTCCTTTTTTATGATCTTCCCAGTCCTGCAAGAACCAGCTACTTGACCATTTTTTGTCTGCTCCAATGCCGGTGACAATTTCTATGCCATATTTATTGCAAACTTCCCATTCAGGAATAGTGGTTTCATCTACCCTGTCGCCACCTTTTGTAAAAACATCTGGTTTTAATTTCTCTAGAGCCTTAATAACTGTTTGGTCGTTTTTAATTTCAAAAGGAATCACATAGTCAACTCCAGCAATTCCGCTAACAATTAGACTTCTGGTTTCTAGATCTTGAAAGGGTTTACCTTTTTTTTCTCTCAAAAAATTATCGCCATTTACAATCACCACAAGTGTGTCGCCGTACTTTTTGCTTTCGATTATGCAACTAATGTGACCAGGGTGGATTGGGTCAAACCCCCCGCTAGTGGCCACTACTTTGCCAAGATCTGGACGTAACTTAGCAAAATCTTTAAACGACACGATTGGCGCGCCCCATTCAGTATTCATTACCTAAATTATACCAAACAAAAAAACTTATCATTAAAATATTGTTACAATATTCTTAATGAGAATACTTGTAACTGGCGGAGCAGGATATATTGGAAGCCACACGACACTAGAGCTTTTAAGGCAGGGTTATGAAGTAAGTATTATTGATAATTTATCTAACAGCAGTTCGGAATCTATTAAAAGAGTTGAGGAGCTTGCAAACAAAAAAATAAGCTTTCATGAATTTGATTTATGTAATAAAAAGAGCCTTGAGAAGTGCTTTGTTAAAGAAAAATATGATGCCGTTATTCATTTTGCTGGCCTTAAAGCAGTTGGAGAATCTGTAGAGAAAGCACTTTACTACTATAGAAATAATTTGGTTTCTACACTAACACTGCTAGAAGTCATGGAGAAAAACAATGTAAAAAATTTAGTTTTTAGCTCTTCGGCTACTATATATGGAGACCCCGAGACAGTACCAATTCCCGAAACCGCTCCTAAACAAGCAACTAACCCATACGGGCAGACTAAATTGATGATAGAACAGATGCTTGAAGATATTGTTCAAACAAAAAACGACTGGCAAACTACCTCGCTTCGATACTTCAACCCTGTTGGAGCAGATTCGTCCGGGAAAATTGGCGAGGACCCAAACGGACTACCAAACAACTTACTCCCCTTTGTTAGTCAGGTGGCAGTAGGTAAATTAGCTGAATTGAAAATATTTGGCAATGACTATCCTACCAATGATGGCACAGGCGTAAGAGACTACATACATGTATCTGATCTTGCAAAAGCACATGTTGCAGCTATCAAAAAACCTGCCACAAAAAACAAATATCGCGCAATAAATATTGGCACCGGCAAAGGTACGTCAGTTTTAGAAATCGTTAAAGCTTTCGAGTTGGCAAGTGGGATAAAAATTAAATATAAAATTGTCGGAAGAAGAGCCGGTGATATAGCCGAATGCTATGCCAATCCAGAAAAAGCCAAGAAATTGCTAGGTTGGCAAGCTATAAAAAATATAAACGATGCTTGTGCAGATGCTTGGAAATGGCAATCAAAAAATCCCAATGGATATAGTAAAATAGTAGAGCATGCATAAAATACTTGTTACTGGGGGAGCTGGATTTATTGGGTCTAATTTCGTGCACCACGTATATCGTGAACGTCCGGATTGGCACATAACCGTATACGACAAACTCACTTACGCTGGCGATAAGCAAAACATTGCTGATCTAGACCAAGATAGAGTAGCTTTCATTCAAGCAGACATTTGTGATGAGCAAGCAATTGACAAAGCGGTTTCTGAATGCGACGCCATAGTGCATTTCGCTGCCGAATCACATAATGATAATTCTCTGCACTCACCGCGCCCCTTCCTAGACACAAATATTATTGGAACTTACCAAATTCTAGAAGCTGTACGCAAACACAATAAACGCCTGCATCACATCTCAACCGACGAAGTTTACGGTGATCTAGAACTAGATGATCCCGCCAAATTTACGCCAGAAACGCCCTACAATCCATCAAGCCCCTATTCCAGCACCAAGGCTGGCTCGGACCTTTTGGTGCGAGCATGGGTGAGGAGTTTTGGAGTTCAGGCTACCATTAGTAATTGTTCAAACAATTATGGCCCCTACCAACACGTTGAGAAATTCATACCCAGGCAAATAACCGAAATCCTAGAAGGCCGTAAACCAAAATTATATGGCGCTGGCGAAAACGTTCGTGACTGGATACATGCCGAAGATCATTCGTCTGGGGTGTTGGCAATTTTAGAAAAAGGTAAAATCGGCGACACCTACCTGATTGGTGCTGACGGCGAAAAAAACAATAAAGAAGTCGTTGAGATGATTCTAGAAATCACGGGCAAAGATGCCAAAGACTACGAACACGTCAACGATCGACCAGGCCACGATATGCGCTACGCCATCGACGCCAGCAAATTAACGAAAGAGCTAGGCTGGTCACCAAAATTTACTGACTTCAAGGCTGGCTTAAATGACACGATTGAATGGTACAGACAAAACAATGCTTGGTGGAAACCACAAAAACAGGCTACCGAGGATAAATACAAGGAACTAGGAAGATAAAGAAAGTTGAGGAATCAATTATGAAGGGAATAATTTTAGCGGGCGGATCTGGCACAAGACTGCACCCAATAACTGTAGGTATTTCGAAGCAACTTATCCCTATATATGATAAACCAATGGTCTATTACCCCTTAAGCACTCTTATGCAAGCTGGCATTAAAGATGTACTTATAATCACAACCCCTCATGACCAAAAACAATTTCAAAATTTACTTGGTGACGGAAAAAACTGGGGAATAAACTTAGAATATGCCGTTCAACCATCTCCAGAAGGTTTAGCTCAAGCATTCCTGATTGGTGAAGAATTTATAGGAAACGAAAAAGTAGCTTTGGTGCTCGGAGATAATATTTTTTACGGCAAAGACCTGGATGAATCGCTAAAAAACTGCACCAATCCAGATGGTGGAATAGTTTTTGCCTATCAAGTGTCGGACCCCGAAAGATATGGGGTAGTAGATTTCGACAGCAAAATGAAAGCAATTAGCATAGAAGAAAAACCGGCTAAACCAAAAAGTAGCTATGCAGTTGTTGGACTATACTTTTATGACAACGATGTGGTAGAAATTGCCAAAAATGTTAAGCCGTCTCATAGAGGAGAGCTAGAAATAACTAGTGTGAATGAAGAGTATTTAAAACGCGGAAAGTTAAAAGTTACCACACTAGACGATGGTGATGTTTGGCTGGACACAGGGACTATTGACAGTCTCAGCGACGCAACCGATTTTGTAAGAGTTCTTCAAAAAAGAACCGGACAAATCATAGGTAGCCCCGAAAAAGTAGCATTCGATCAGGGTTTTATTAATGACGGACAACTACAAAAACTGGCTGAACCTCTAAAAAAGTCAGGGTACGGTAAATATCTATAGCCTAGGTTTTTTTTCTGTAAAAATAAAACTTTTAGAGTTAAAATAATTAACCAGCATTCCTGCAAGACTTCCAAACGCCACACTTGCTAATATTGAAAACGTGCTGTGACCCAAAACAATAATTGCAATTGCATAAACAGTATAGTTAGCGATTAATCCAAACACCATTATCGATAAGTAGTGGATATATTCTTTGTATACATTGTTGTGTCGTTTATTCGAGTGTCTGAAGGTAAAGTTACGGTTGATTAGCCATGTTGCTGTAGCAGCACCAATAAAAGCAGGGATTCTTGCCAAGTACGGACTCACAATATCGGCTAGAACTAGAGTAAATCCGGCATCAATTAGGTAACCGATAAACCCAGCAAGACCGAAATAAATGAATTCCTTGATTTGAAATGTTTTTTTCATATTTTATAAGTATTTTATAAAGTCAAATACCAAAGGTGTTTTGCTTCTTTCCTGCCTTTAGTTACTGTCCTTAGGACAAGACCGATAGTGAATGACAAAAACCCAATAATAACCATTCCGATTGACACTATTAGTGTCGGGAATCTTTCTACTTTGCTGGTCTGAAGATACTCAATGAATACCGGCAAAGAAAGAGCAGCCGCAATTAGAATTAAAAATCCACCGAAAAACCCCCAAAATTGCGCGGGACGTTCATTGGAATATAGCCTAATAATCATGGAGAGGATTTTGAACCCATCTTTATAAGTTGAAAGCTTGCTCTCAGACCCCTCTGGTCTTTCGAAGTAAGGCGTGTCAACTTCGCCATATGGAATGCGTAATTCAAGAGTATGGACAGTAAGTTCAGTTTCTATTTCGAAACCTTTTGACTCAGCTGTAAAAGATTTTACAAATCTTTTACTAAAGGCTCTATAACCAGAAAGCATGTCTGTAAAATTACCTCCGAATATAGTTGACACAGAACTCGTTAGTAATTTGTTACCCAATCTGTGTCCTGCTCGGTAATTATTATTATCTTTACTATCTTCTGTTCTGCAGCCAACTACCATATCTAGGTTTTCGTTAAGTAATTTTTCAATTAACCTAGGGGCGCTTGCCGCATGATATGTATCATCGCCATCTACCATCAAATATACATCGGCATCCACGTCTGAAAACATGCGTCTAACAACGTTTCCCTTGCCTGCATTTTGTACACTATATACTATTGCCCCAGCTTTTTTTGCGACCTCACCGGTTCTGTCTGAAGAATTATTATCAAAAACATATATGTTGGCTTTAGGTAGTGATTTTTTAAAATCAGTTACGACATTTTGAATTGTTTTTTCTTCGTTATAACAAGGTATAATAACCGCAATTTTTAAATGACTGAGTTCCATAATTCTATTATAGACTTAAATCTATATTTTTATTTCTTGTTTTTAACTTTTATATATTGGCGTATGTGGTGTGCAAATATAATTGTTAAACCACAAATAAACATTGCATAAGAAAAATATAATAAGGGTGGTCTATAGTCATACTGAATAGTTGTTTTTCCAGCTGGTACCTGAATGGCCTGAAATATTCCATAATCACCATAAGGACTTACCGCACCATAGTTAGTCTTCCAACCCCGCATGTATAATTCTCTTCTGATGATTGATGCTTGCTTTGCGCAGTTAGTCTGAATTTTTGTTTTGGATAGTACATTAATAGAGCAAACATTTGGTCTTGCTGAGAAATAATTTATTGAACCCTCAACCTCGTATACATAAGCTACCCTGTCTTGGTGTACAAGCCTGAGATTATATTTATTTAGTTCTTGGACATTAAACTCGTTTTTCTTGTCCGTAATAATATATTTAACGCTAAGATTTTTGTAATTTTCAAAATTACGCAAAAGCTCTTGCTTTGGGGTAAATCCTTTTGGGTCTTTCATATAACTTCCTGTGAAAAGAATCGGGTCTATATTGCCGTTGAGTTTTTTAGTTATGTATTCAGACCAGTTCTTTGGCACGGGCAAATCGTTATTGTTAATACTGCTTATTCCATAATAAGATCCGTAGTTTGGTTCTATGGGACCGAGAGTGTAAAAACGGCTGTTGCCTAAGTTTTGTTTTAAATAATTGACAGAGGATAGATCCAAGCCATCGTTCTTATCGGTTGAAAGTTGAGGAATGAAATATAAAATAGATGTTTCAGCTATAACAATAAGACCGATTATAAAGTATGTAATTTTTCTTGGTGTAAATTTAACCAAAAATAATGCCAGCAAAACACCTAAGCTCAAAATAACAGAAGATAAAAATGCCAGCTTAACAACTCTTACATCCAAGGCTTCTACTAGGCCGTAACCATACCCATAAAGACCAAACAATGTAATGGTTGCTAAACAAAAATATAGGTATGTTTTTTTTGACTTATAGCTTTCTATTAGTTGATCAATTCCTAATATTGCTAATACAATTACAGAAAAAAGTATTGCCGGTATTGAGTATCGATAAATTGCAGCCAGCGACATACCAGGAAACAAATTAAGCAAAAAAGTTAAAGGACCAAAACCATATGTTCTCAACAGATAAATTAATGCAATTACAGAAAGTAAAATAATGTATTTTCTTTTAATTTTATTGCTAAATATTCCAAACACGGCTAACAGCCCCAGTGATACGTTCAGATAACCACCAACGTTGCTCCAAAAATCAATAATTGCCATTTCTTTTACTGATGATATTGCTCCAAAAATCGGTCCATATATATATGGAATGAATAATGCAGGTATTGCGTAGGTTGATAGATGGTACAAAGAAAGTCCTGCGCCGTGTGCCCCAGTGTATGAACCTGGCAAATACATGCCAAATAAAACCAGTATGGGCGCAGACAATAGGAGCCCAACTATTCCAGCAGTTATGATTTTTTTTATAAACACAGTCTTTTCCAAGCGTTTAAGGTCAAGTAGCCTCAATATCGCCCAGCCTAACGGCAAAAAACTGTATAGATATACTGTTTCTGGGAACCCAGAATATAGCGCCAATGCCATACTCACAGAAAGAAGGAGCCAACCGCCTGTTTTCTTATTGATGCTTCTCTCATAAATAATTTCGACTCCTAGCATTAGCAAAGGCAGAAAAGCCACAGGGTTTAATGCAGCATTAGCAAGCCAAACAAAAGACCCAGAGAGTCCATAGGCCAAGCCTCCAACGGTACTTCCAAATCTTCTTATTTTTAATCTTCTTAAAAAGAAGTATGTGCCTATTGCTGCAACTATTTGAAGTATCGTGTGTATTATTATCGTGCCATTTTCTAATTTATGCAGTACTGTCAGAGGGAATAAGGCAGCTGATTGCATTTCGGCTGCTAAGGGCATGCCAATCCCTTCGTTTTCATTCCACAGCGGCATATTTCCGTTAAGAACCTTATTGGCTGCTGCCCTTCCTAGAGCCTGTTTTGTAAATCCATCATTAGGGTCAATCGTGTGCTCACCCCCTAAAACTGAATTGGTTCTATTTAAGGCAAGCCCGCTCCTGTAATTAACCGGATTGCTGTTCAATAACCCTGTGACCATAAGCATATTGGCAGCAAAAATAACAATCACAATAAACACTGAGTGTCTAAACTCTTGATTTAATATCAATTGCTTAATTTTATTCATGAACTTTAATAAGTTTTTTAGTTTAGTTTAAGTATCTCATATTATGGATATTTACAGATGCTGTTTTTTGACAAACACATCTGTTAAATGGTAATATATTTTCATAGTGTTAAATAAAATAAAGAGCATATCGACAAACAAAAATAAGCATAAATCAGCTCTTTTTTTGATATTTATTTTAGTAATTGCAGGCTCTTTCTATGTAATGCTAAGAGACGACAATACAAAACCTACAACAGGCACCATCAAAGTCAATGCCAGCACAAAAAAGACGGCAAATAAAAAAACAGAAGGGAGCTCGAATAAGCCCGCAGAAAACAGTCTGTCATCAACAACGAAAGGCGAACTATCTGCACCATATGGAAGCTTGATTAGTAACCACAGGCCCGGGCAAAATGGATCGAATCTTGCTGTAATATCACAGTGCATAACTACTCCAGGGGCCTCCTGCAGAATAGAGTTTAGCAAGGATGGTGTTACAAGAAAGTTGCCAGATCAAAAAGTTGACTCATCTGGTGAAGCTTTTTGGGATTGGCGAGTTAATGAAGCAGGACTTTCAAAAGGCGAATGGCAAGTATCAGCCATAGCAACAAAAGACGGAGAAACCAAGACAACGACTGATAAAATATTGCTGGAGATAACTCAATGAAGCGCAAAATATGCATTCTGCTTATAGCCACAATAACTGTAGTTAGTGGCCTACTTGCCCCACACGCCTCAGCCGCTAACTATGGCAGTGTTAATATCATAAGCGATAGCGTCATGAATAACACTGGCTCTATGTCAGCCTCTCAAATTCAATCTTTTCTGAACGGTTTTACGGGCGCATGTCTCGGTGGTGGTTTCCAAACCCCAAACCCTTTAGGTTATTCCGGTGGAGGCTATCAATACGGAGGTAATGTTAATGCCGGCACTGCCATATATACGATAGCAAATAGATACAACTTGAATCCTCAAGTACTTATATCAACTCTCGAGAAAGAACAGGGGCTAATCAGCCGTAATGGCAACTGCGACTACAATAATCCTGCTTCAGCACCAGACGGAGCAGAATGCGGGGACAGTAACGGAAATGGTCCAAATTATTGCTCTTTTGCATGCCAAAATACACCAGTTGGTGGCTGCGTTGCTGTTGCAACTGGCTATGCTTGCCCTGGATATTGCCGAAAAAGCTTTAATGGTTTTCATAAGCAAATCAGTGGAGCTGCTTGGGTGTTGCGGTTTGCAGAAGCGCGAGCTTACGGCCAGCTCACAGGATACTCTGGATACGATTCAGGTGACGAGTATATTACATATGGTGGCCCCATGACCGCAGGCTATAGACAGAGAGTAGCAGGTGGACCTTCAGTTTATTACGACGGTTCTTACACTGACCGCGACGGCAACACTATGTACATAGCCAATGGATCCACGGCGAGCATGCTAAACTACACCCCTTTTTACGCAAGATCATATACAAGCGACAAGTTGTTTATAAGCAGTTTCACAAGATGGTTTGGAAGCCCAATTGGCAGAAATTATGCCTGGTCTATTGAAAGCTTTTCATATGCAGGCGGCGATAATATTTTGGCTGTTAATCAGCCAGAGCGAGTAGTTCTAAAAGCCCGCAACACGGGCAATCAGCCTTGGTACAACCATGGAAACAATCCTGCCAGATTAGGCACATGGAATCCCGCCGATGGCCCGTCATCATTAATCGGCAACGGCATAAGGTTTGCAACAGTTTCGGAGTCGGTTGTAATGCCTGGCAGTGTTGGCACATTTGAGTTCGACATAACTCCAAGTTCTAAAGGAACTTTTGTGCAAGCAATGAACATTGTTTCCGAAAATAATGAGTGGGCGTCTTGGCCTGGTTTCAGCCCAACAATAGTTGTTAACTCAGGCTATTCCGGTAGCATCCAAAATATTGTATACGGGAGTGGAACAGGACTAATGGAGCCTGGATCTACGCAATTAATAACCGTGATAGTGAAAAACACTGGGTCAACAACATGGAGTAAGACTAGTGGTCCGAAAATTCGTATGGCAACTTGGCCACCAGGAAGATCAAGTGCCGTTGCCAGTAACTGGTTAAGCTCAATTCGAGCAACAGACATGAATGAAAATACAGTGGCTCCTGGAGAAAATGCTGGATTTCAATTTTATGTTAAAGTTCCTTCGTCTGGTAATTTTTATGAAAACATGAACCTTGTAGCTGAAGGACAAGAGTGGTTCCCCAATACGAACTTGACTCTATATTTAGAGGGCAAAAAATATGAATGGCAACCATTATGGCATAGTCACAGTACTGGTACTGCTAACATTCCTCGAAACACTCCCTTTACTCTCACGGTGAAAACAAAAAACACTGGGACATTCACTTGGTACAAAAATTCTGGCCCTAAAATACGCCTAGCTACTGTCGCTCCTCAAGACCGCGGAAGTGCTCTTTACACGCCAAGCTGGACACGAGATACTCGACCAGCAGAGCTTATAGAAGATTCTGTATCGCCAGGACAAGAAGGAACTTTTGTTATACAAGCCAAGACCCCTAACGTAGTCGGCCCTCGTTTCGAAAGATTCAGTCTTGTTGCCGAAGGATATGCTTGGATGAATGACCCAGTCTTTAGTATTTATGTCAATGTCACGCCATAAAGAACAAAGCTCTGTTATTATAAGTACTATAAGTGAATTAGGAGATTAATTTGGCCACTTGTTTAGTGTTAGGCGGCAATGGATTCATTGGAAGCTATATTGTAGACAATCTTGCAAGCAAAGGTCATGTCGTCAAAGTTTTCGACAACCTTAAAGACGACATCAAATTATACAAAGAAGATAAAAATATTGAAGGGCTTTCAAGAAACTTTCTTAATAGATCTGATATTTCAAGTGCTCTAAAAGATGTTGATTATGTATTTCATTTTATATCAACTACAACTCCGGCGTCTTCTGAAAATGACCCCTTAATTGATATAAATACAAACATAGCTATGAGTGTCGTACTGTTCGAAGAATGCATAAAATCAAACATCAAAAAAGTCATTTTTCCGTCAACCGGTGGCGCTATATACGGCAGAACCACACACCCCAGCAAAGAAACTGACCTCACCGAACCGGTATCTCCATACGCTATAGGTAAACTTACAATAGAAAACTACTTAAGGTATTACAAAGAAAAGCATGGGCTAGACTATTTAATATTGAGACCATCAAACCCCTATGGGCCGAGGCAGCCTTTTCACAGAAATCAAGGAGTAATACCTATTTTTCTTGAAAGAATAGTTTCAGGTAATGACATTGCAGTAATGGGTGATGGTGAAATGCAAAGAGATTATGTGTATGTAGAAGATGTTGCAAAAGCTATCACTGATATTTTCGACAAGACAACAAAGCACAATATCTACAATATTGGATCTGGAAAAACAACAACTTTGAATGAGCTAGTCAAAATAATGAAAAATGTTACGCAGAAAAACTTCGACATAAAACACAAGCCCAGCCCTGTTACATTTTTGAGCAAGTCTTGTATGGATGTAGGCAGATATGAATCAGAGTTCGGAAAAATTGCTCATACAGAATTAAGCGTAGGCATATCCAATACTTATGAATACATCAATAAAAGTTACTCAAACCAGAACTAATAAATTTGACTTTGGGAGTCAAAATAATAGCTAATAACTATTTTTTAAAGGTTGGTCTCGAAAAATCAATATCAATAATTATTTTATTAAAAATGCTATAATTAATAAGTTAAATAATAGATAGAAAAGTAGATTATTTTGAACAAAAACAGTGTTATATACGTTGCTGGGCATAAAGGCCTGGTTGGTAGTGCTATATGTAACTATTTAAAAAAATCTGGCTATAAAAATCTGATTGTCAGAACGTCTTCTGAGCTAGATTTACGAAACCAAGCCAAAGTAAATGATTTTTTTGAGAAGCATAAACCTGAATATGTTTTTTTAGCTGCCGCGAAGGTCGGAGGTATACAGGCAAACAATATCTATCGAGCAGACTTTATATATGATAATATCGAAATCCAAAATAATGTTATTCGCGCCAGCTTTGATAACAATGTAAAAAAACTGCTTTTTCTTGGTAGTAGCTGTATATACCCTAAACTTGCCGATCAACCCATTAAAGAAGACAGTCTATTGACCGGAGATCTAGAATACACAAACGAGCCATACGCAATTGCCAAAATTGCAGGGATAAAACTAATCGAAAGTTTAAACATACAATATGGCACACATTATTTAGCTGTTATGCCCACAAACCTATATGGAGAAAATGATAATTTTGATTTAGAGAAATCCCATGTCATGCCAGCACTTATCAGAAAAATGGTTCTGTGCAAAATGATTGAAGACAATGACTACAATTCAGTTGCAAAAAATCTTGGGGTAGACTATGAATCAAAAGATCAGATATTGAGCCTAGTTGAAAAATATGGAATTAATAAAAAAGATGGCGTTGTAAGTCTGGGTGTATGGGGCACAGGAAAACCATATAGAGAATTTATGCATGTTGAGGATATGGCAGAAGCCTGTGTGTATGTGATGCAGAACGTCAACTTCGAAGACTTAAGCAAGAATAAAAAAGAGATCAAGAATACACATATTAACCTAGGCACTGGTAATGACTGCACGATAAAAGATCTTGCATACAAAATAAAAGAAATTGTTGGCTTCAGCGGAGAAATTAACTTTGACTCCACTAAGCCAGATGGTACGCCACGAAAATTACTTGATGTTAGCAAAATTAATTCCTTGGGCTGGAGGCATAAAATAGATATAGATTCCGGCTTGAACAGAACAATAAGCTGGTACAAGGAGCAGTACTGCTAAAATGCGAAGTGTAACTGACACGGTTGTAATTAGTAGCAAAAAGCGTAAAGGCGCTACGGGACTAAGAGAGCTTTGGGTATATAGAGAATTATTTTATTTCTTCGCCTGGAGAGACATTAAAGTTCGATATAAACAAACATTTCTTGGAATTGGCTGGGCAGTATTACAACCACTTATTACAGCTGCGATTTTTACAGTTTTCTTTAATAGAGTTGCAAAAATCGACACAGGCTCACTAAATGTTCCCTACCCTGTTTTTGCATATCTTGGCCTTACTTATTGGGGGGCTTTTGCAACATCCACAAGTAATGTCAGCAACTCTATACTAAATAACGCCGGGGTAGTTAATAAAATATATTTTCCACGCCTAATTCCGCCTTTAGCCGCTATTGCTCTATCAGTAGTTGACTTCATTTTTGCTATACTTGTATTTCTTTTGCTACTAATACTATTCTCAGTGCATGTTCATATTATTGGATTATTATGGATCATCCCCGCACTAGGATTAGCTATGTTTGCATCGCTAGGCATAGGCCTGCTTTTTGCAGCACTAAATGTAAAATATAGGGACATGCGCTCTGCCCTACCTTTTATTATTCAAGCTTTGTTTTTTATGACTCCGGTTATTTATCCTCTTTCAATGATTCCAGAACGTTTTCAAATATATGCTTACTTAAATCCAGCCACCGGAGCTATTACAAGTATTAAGACGGCTCTATTTAATCAAACTATAGATTGGACTGGGCTATTAGTTTCACTAGCAAGTGCCCTAGTAATATTTATAATTGGCGTATGGGCATTTAAGCGTGCAGAAAGGCACTTCCCTGACTACCTATGAGTAAACCAATTATACAAGTTAGTAACCTCAGTAAATGCTACACAATCAATCATAAAGATCGAGCATCTTATAACACATTAAAAGATGATTTTTCGAAGTTAATAAAATCACCTTTTGCAAAGCGAGACAGCACAGAAGAAGAGTTTTGGGCTCTCAAAAATGTTAGTTTTGAGGTTAATCAGGGCGAAATATTTGGAGTAATTGGCAAAAATGGATCTGGCAAGTCGACCCTTTTAAAGATACTCTCTAGAATTGTTGACCCCACTGAAGGCGAAATTAAGTTACACGGAAGAGTGGCTAGCTTGCTAGAAGTAGGCACAGGTTTCCACCCTGATCTTACAGGCAGAGAAAATATATTTTTCAATGGCTCAATGTTGGGCATGAGCAAGAAAGAAATTAATAAAAAATTTCATGACATAGTTGAGTTTGCAGAAATTGAAAAATTCATAGATACTCCCGTTAAATTCTACAGCTCGGGAATGTATGTGAGACTTGCCTTTGCTGTGGCCGCTCACTTAGATCCAGACATATTAATTCTAGATGAGGTATTATCTGTAGGAGATGCAGCATTCCAGAAAAAATCCCTAGCAAAAATTAAATCAACCATGGAATCCGGAACAACAGTTCTTTACGTCAGTCATAGCATGGACTCAGTAAGAGAACTTTGTTCACGTGGCATTCTGCTAAGTGAAGGTAGAGTCGAGTTTATTGGCAACACCGAAGAATTAACACTGAGGTATACTGACGTTGTCAATAAAACAAACATAGACGATACTGCACAAAAAATATGGCATGGTGACAAAAAAACTAAAAAAAACGATTTCTTTGTACCCAAGTCTTTATCAATTACGGACTCTGATGGTAAGAATCAGGAAAAAACACTTAAGTCGAGTAAGCAGTATTTTGTGAACATAGGCATTAACTTATTAAAAAAAGATGAAAGACTGAACTTTGGCTACGTCCTGCAAAGCATGTCAACTAAAGCAACGCTTTATATTAGCCTAACAACTGACACAGAAAAGAACAGGTGGCCTGAATTAAAAATGGGTTCATGTGTTATCAAATCTCCACTTCCTATGGACATACTTAACGGTGGTGAATATAAATTATCTATGATAGCCAGCGTTCACAACGAAAGCTGGATTATAGATCCGGAGGAACAATCGCCTTCAATTTACTTCAGTATTGATGAAACTCTAAATAAATCTCCGTACTGGACAGGGACCAGGACGGGATACATAGCACCAGTATTGGAGTGGAGCATAAAGGACAAGAAGGATTAATGGCAGAAAAGCAGTTATACAGTTTTCTTGATTATTCACGGAGTTTTTTGGGTGACAGAAAAATTGAGCACATCTTTGAACTTGGCGCAAGAGACTGTACTGAAACACTCGAATTTCACAAACTAATGCCTAGTGCAGAGATTTATGCTTTCGAGTGTAATCCAAATACTTTGAAAATATGCAGAAAAAAGGTTAAGGGCAAGAAAAATATACATTTAGTAGAAAGTGCTGTTTCAAACAAAAATGAAAAAGTAAACTTTTATCCTATAAACAAAGACAAGACCAGGACAACATGGAAAGACGGAAATCAGGGAGCATCATCTTTATTCAAAGCCTCAGGTAAATACCCAGTAGAACACTATGTCCAAGACCAAACAGAAGTAAAATCAATTAGACTAGACGCTTTTATGACTCAAAAACGTATAGGCAGGATAGATCTGCTATGGATGGACATACAGGGATCTGAGCTTCTTGCCCTTAAAGGCTTGGGATCCAAAATAAAAAATGTCTCAATAATACATACTGAAGTAGAGTTTTTTGAAATATATGCAAATCAACCATTGTTCATTGACATAAAAAGATTTCTTAATAAAAAGGGCTTTTTGCTTGCCAGTTTTACTAGTTTCGGTCAGTATTCTGGTGATGCAGTCTTTGTCAATATAAGAGAAGCAACTTTGTTAAGTATGCCAAGTTTATTTTTTCGAAACATTGCTCTATATAGATTTAAGAAGGTAAATCCATTCTTAATTAAAATGGGTGCAGCCCTAAAAAGCACACTCGCTTTAACCGGCGTTAAACTGAAGAAAGTATTGCTCAAATACCCTATGTTAATAATTGTCAAAATAAAATCCGTCCAGCAATACGTTTCCCTCTTTAGAGTTAAAAAAAGGCCTCTTCTTACGATAAGGAGATTATGTTGTGTAATTACGCTCAGGTTTAATGAATTCCTTAAATTAGACCATTCTACGCACGGAAATGATGATAGTGCCAATATAAAAATAGACGTAGTAATTCCGCTCATAAAAAAAGATATTCAAACTATTTTGATGGCTGTAGAAGGAGTGCGTAAAAATCTTATGCATGAAATAGATAACATATACGTAGTTAGCAAAAATGACAATAGCATTAAAGGTATATGTAGTGAAAATGGCCTTTTGCATATCAATGAGAATAGTTTACCAATAATACAAAAGGGGGATATAAAATATGTTTCGAGTGGTATTAACAGATCCGGATGGCTTTTTCAACAACTCATTAAATTATCATCAGACTATATTAGCAAAAAAAAGTATGTGCTTGTGTTAGATGCCGACACAATTATGTGCAGGCCTCAAAGATTAATATACAAAAATAAAATAATTTTTAATCATTCTACTGAATATAATGAGCCCTACTTTTCTAGGTACAGGAAGCTTTTAGGAAAAAACCCTCAGTACCCTCTTTCTTTCGTCGCACACTATATGATGATTGACACAGATGTATTGAAAAGTCTTAAAATGGAGATTAGAAAAAACTTTAAAAAAACATGGGATGTGGCAATCTGTGAAAATATAAATTCAAGCAATTTTTCTGATTTTTCAGAATATGAAACTTATGGGAATTACTATTGTTCAGTGATAAAAGGTTATCATTCTTACTGGTACAATCTAGGCCTTGCAGGCAAAAAACCAAATAAAGACATGGTTAGCAATGTTGCCTTATCCGAAAAAACAAAATCATTGTCGTATCATGTATATGAAAAGCTGGAAATATGAAGATAAATATTAGTGTAATAGTACCTACCTACAACAGGTCAAAATACATATGTGAATCTATAGACAGCATATTGAATCAGGATTTTGATAAATCTTTATTTGAAGTAATTGTAGTAGACGATGGGTCAACAGATGGTACTCAAGAGTTGATAAAACAATACGGCAACAGGATACGCTACTATAAAATTCCTCATTCCGGCAAACCTGCTGTAGCAAGAAACTTCGGCATAAATAAAGCTAAAGGCTCGATAATTGCATTTCAAGACTCTGACGACATTTGGGCACAAGATAAACTAAAGAGTCAGATCAAGTATTTCGAATCTAGCGACGTGGTTCTTGTATATGGACAGTCTGGTGTAATAGATGAAAAAGGGGAAAAAACTAATTCTAATATCGTCAACAACCATCTACTCTCCAAAGGCGAAGCTTTTAATGACCTTTTGAAAACCAATGTGATTTCAACACTAACGGTAATGGCCAAGAAAGAAGTTATTGAAGAAGTTGGCTTTTTTAATGAGAAGGATAGCTGCAGAGGTGTTGAGGACTATGAACTGTGGCTGAAAATTTTATCTATTCATCCTAAAGGCATAAGGTGTACTGACAAAACTTTAGCCTACTACAGAAGACATAACGATAACATCAGTGACGTAGGCAACCTTAAGGCGTTAGATGGAATTCTCAATGTATTTAAAGAGTTGTTATTTTTTAATCTTACTGAAAAACAACGCAAATCATTAAAAAAGCAGATTAAAATAATGAACGAAAACTACGTAAGACTGAGCAAGGAAAATAAACCAATTGATAAGCCACTGGTTTCGATAATTATGGGTGTGCACAACGGGGAGGAATATTTACAATCTTCTATTGAAAGTGTTTTATCTCAAACATTTGATGATTTTGAGTTTATTATAATCGATGATGGTTCTGTCGATAATTCTGCGAAAATAGTACAGGCTTTTGATGATCCTAGAATAGTTTTTATGCAGCAAAAAAATGAAGGACTAGCAAAAACGTTAGATAAAGGAATAGTTATGTCTCGCGGAAAATACATTGCCAGACAAGATCAAGACGACATTTCTCTACCAACACGTTTAGAGAAAGAGCTCCAATTACTTATAAGTAGGCCTTCAATTGGGGTGGTTGGTACTTTCTTTACCTATTTTGACGAAAATACACTCGAGCCCAAAGAAACTATATCTCAGCCATTCAAAGACATTGATATTCGGCGATCATTATTGATTCATAATCCGATTGGCCACGGCACGGCAATGTTCAAAAAAAGTGTATATGAAAAAATAGGACCATACACAGACGAACTTGGACCAATCGAAGATTTTCAGCTTTGGTTAAAGGCTTCAGACGTATGTGATTTTGCAATTGTTCCAGAAAACCTATATCTATATAGGCTTAATTCAACTGGCATGTCTAGCATCGGTAAAGAAGAGCAGAAAATTCAGACTGCAAAATTAATCAAAAAACAATGGTTGAAAAAATTTCCCCATAAAGCAAGTGGCGTCATTGTATCGGATGGCAATTTTTACAAAAATAGCTCCTCGCCATTCAATGATCAGCTTTATCGCCAATATCTTAGCCAGAACTACCACATTGCGATTGAGTGTATTAATAAAGGCTGGACTAGTTGGGGTTTACAAATTATTTTAGCTCTAAGAAAACTAGACAAATCCTATTTTAACGAAGTTAGGTTATCGTTTGTGAAGGCATTCTGTAGAAAGATATTATTCAGGGGTAGTTCATGAAAATATTGCATGCGGTTGAATTTTATTACCCTTTTATAGGTGGAGCACAGGAAGTTGTGCGTCATCTTAGCGAACGCATGGTCAAAGCGGGCCACGACGTGACTGTAGCTACGTCAGTGATGGAGAATAGAAAATCAAATACACATAACGGAGTAAAGATAGTTGAGTTTAATATTTCTGGTAATTCTGTTAATGGAATAAAGGGAGAAAAGAAAAAATATGCAGATTATCTAATCAACGGCGACTTCGACATAATTATGACTTATGCCGCTCAGCAATGGACTACAGATGTTTTACTTGAAAACATTGACAATATAAAAACCAAAAAAGTTATTGTTCCTTGTGGTTATTCGGCGCTTTACGATCCATCTTATAAAAAGTACTACGAGTTAATGCCCCAAAAACTAGAGAAATTCGATGCAAGCATTTATTTGTCTAGTGACTACAGAGATATAAATTTTGCCAAAGAACATGGTATTAGAAATACTGTTTTAATTCCAAACGGCGCAGATGAAAATGATTTTGCCGAAGAGCTAACACCCGAACGACAATCTAGGCTACGTAATTCATACGGCATTGGCGGCTTAGTTATAATGACCATAGCTAATTACACCGGAGAAAAAGGCCACCTAGAGTTGCTTGATGTATATAAAAAACTACCCCTGCCTAAAGCCACCCTAGTTAGCGCAGGCACCATAAAGCCACATGACGGTTGTTTTGATGAGTTTGAAAGACAAGCAGAAATAATCAATCTAAGCAGGAAACATATTGGCAAAAGAGTTGTAATGATCGACGGAAGTAACAGGAAAACTGTTTACGACATGTTAAAACTTGCTGATATATTTGTGTTCCTGTCTAACATCGAAGCAAGCCCCCTCGTAATCTTTGAGGCTGCGGCTGCAGGCACACCTTTTGTGGCAACAGCTGCCGGCAACATACCAGAGATAGCGCAATGGACCAATTCGGGCATAGTGGTAAAAACAATTGCAATGCCAAATGGCAGAGTATCTGCTGACAAAAGAGATGCCCTTATACAAATCGCCAAACTTGCACATAACAGGAAAAAGCGCCAGCAAATGGGCACAAACGGTAGAACTGCTTGGAAAAAAAATTACACTTGGGACAAGCTAGCAAAGAAATACTTAAGTCTATATGAAGATATACTGTCTGGAAAGAAAATACAATCATGATTGGCTCAGTGTTAATAGGTGGTCTCGGCAACCAAATGTTCCAATATGCCTTAGCCAGAAAAATGGCCATCAAAAATAAAACCAAAGTCATTTTAGAAGTTGGTGGTTTTGAAAATATGGATGCTGCTGATACGCCAAGGTCTTACGAGCTTGACTGTTATACACTTCAGGCAAAATTAATAAACGAAGTCAAAATCAACGAAAGAAAGCTCATAAACATTTTCAAAATAAACTCCTTGAAAAAGATATATAACGAGCCTCATCATGAATTTGACAACAAGGCTCTTCTTCAGCCTAACGGAACTCTATTTAGAGGCTACTGGCAAACTGAAAAGTACTTTTCAGATATTAGAGCGGAGCTAATCAAGGACTTTGAAATTAAAAAACCTCTGGTTGGTGATGACCTAAAATTACTTCAAGAAATAAGAAATAACAATTCAGTTTCACTTCATGTACGAAGAGGTGACTATGTTAGTAACAAGAATGCCAATAATTTTCATGGCACTAGGGGTGTTGAGTACTATGTTAATAGTCTTAGGATTATTAAAAAAAAGCACAAAGCTTTTAAGTTATTTATTTTTTCAGATGACATAAAATGGTGTAAACGAAATCTAAAATCTGTTCACAATGACATTGTTTATGTTGACGGGGACAGGGCTGGATACATCGACATGTATCTGATGAAGAATTGTAAGCATAATATAATAGCTAACAGTTCGTTTAGTTGGTGGGGGGCTTGGTTAAATGAAAATAAATCTAAGATTGTAATAGCACCCAAAGAGTGGTTCAAAGATAGTTCTATAAACACCAACGACGTAATACCAGACAGCTGGTTTAAAATATAATTTTTAGTCTGTTTTGCGGACTTCGACTATGCCTGACTGTTTTTTAGAGAGAGCTTCTATGTCGGCATCGACCATTATTTTAACTAGGTCTTTGAATTTAGTTTTTGGCTCCCAGCCAAGTTTCTTGTTGGCTTTTGAATAGTCGCCAATTAGTAAATCTACTTCTGCTGGCCTTAAATATTTTTCATCGAACTCTACATATTCTTTCCAATCAAGACCAGCGTGCCCAAATGCTTCTTCAAGGAATTCTTTGATTGTGTGCGTCTCGTTAGTGGCAATAACATAGTCGTCAGGCTCGTCTTGTTGAAGCATAAGCCACATAGCCTCTACGTATTCCTTAGCATAACCCCAGTCTCGTTTTGAATCTAAATTGCCTAGGTAGAGTTTGTCTTGTAGACCTGCTTTTATATGGGCTACAGCCTGAGTAATTTTACGCGTAACAAACGTTTCACCCCTTCTCGGACTTTCGTGATTGAACAGTATTCCGCTACAAGCAAAAATCCCGTAGCTTTCTCGATAATTAGTTGTTATCCAGTGCGCGTAAAGTTTTGCTACTGCATAGGGAGATCTAGGGTAAAATGGTGTATCTTCTTTTTGCGGGACAGCCTGCACCATGCCAAACATCTCACTAGAAGAGGCTTGATAAAATTTAGTTTTCAGGCCCAAGAATCTTATAGCTTCTAAAATTCTTAAAGCCCCTACTGCCGTTACATCCCCGGTATATTCTGGAATATCAAAAGATACTCTAACGTGACTTTGAGCAGCTAAATTATATATTTCATCTGGCTGCACGTCTGAAAGAATTTTTGTTATCGAACTGGAGTCGCTAAGATCTCCATAGATTAATTTCAGCCTTGCTTTTCTTTCGTGCGGATCCTGATATATATGATCAATTCTATCTGTAGTAAATGTACTGGTTCGTCTAATAATGCCGTAGACCTCGTAGCCTTTATCAAGCAGAAGCTCTGCTAAGTAGCTACCGTCTTGTCCTGTTATCCCGGTAATTAACGCTTTTTTTGCCATTGTTTATTCCCTTTTATATTTAAAATTATACCATATCTAAGCCTGTTATTTTGTGCCTTTCAGCCCGTTTTGAGGCTCATGTTATGTATAATGATTAAAATGGCTAGTAATAAAATATTTCTAACAATAGTCTCTAGCGTAGATTTGCATAATGAAGATGCTGAAACTAAAAAATTACTTAAAACTCACGGTATTGAACTAGTTAAAATAAAAGAAGGTCCAGACACAATAGACAAGGCGATAGTTGAGGTGCGCGGTGGTTGGACTGTTATTGTTGAAAATAAATTAAAAATTGGTGAGCTTCAAAAAATTATAAGCGCAGCTAAAAAAATGCCGTCGGCACTGGCTGTAGTTGGCGTTACTGAAACTAGCATGGGAAGTTCGGTCGGGATAAGGAATATTCAACAAACACTGCCTGTTATTTTTGATTCTGACTACCTAAGAAGTGTGCTTCCAGTTTCAAGCGCTAGCGGTAAACTCAACAAGAAAAAAGTTTTTGATTTGCTTAGTGAGCTAGATAAAAAAGGTGGATTGCTTCTTGAGAAGAATTACACGAGCGATTCTACTTATTTTTATAAGTCTTCGAAGCTTATAAGGCCCTATGTTTCTATTGCAAAGAGCAAGTTATTTAAAAATACAGACACACAAGAAAGCTATGATAATAGTTTTGTTTTAGGTAAAAAAGCAAGACCCATTACTTTCGATGTTGATGTTCCTGTTTTCATTAATTGTCGTGATCGTCTTGAACCACTGCTAAAACTGATTGGCTGGCTTGAGTCTGAAGGCTTAAAAAATATTATTTTAATAGATAATGATTCAACCTATAGGCCATTGTTAGAATTTTATAACTCAACCAAACATAGGGTTGTGAAGACTAATAAAAACTATGGTCATAGAGCGCCTTGGCGTTCTGGAGCAATTAGTGTGTATGCTGAGAATGAACCATATATAGTTACTGATCCAGATATAATTCCACTAAAAAGCAGTCATGGTGCAGTAAAAGAATTTATTAGGCTTTTAAATAAATATCCGGATTATTATAAAGTTGGTTTTGGTCTCAAAATCGATAACCTACCTTCGACATACAAAGCAAAAGAGGCGGTTAAAAAATGGGAGTCACAGTTTTGGAAAAATGAGTTAGAAAAAGATGTTTATGTTGCAGACATTGACACTACCTTTGCGCTGTATCGTGCTTGCTCTGTATATGCCGTTAGGCCTGCTTTAAGAACAGGTGGAAAATTTATGGCCGAGCATGAACCATGGTATCAGAACAGCAACAAACCTACTGACGAATATAAATATTACCTTAATCACTCCAGAAGAGAAATTGCCACTTGGGGCTTAGATGAAAAAGGCAGTGCTAAAGTTTATAATTAATTAAGTAGTTTTCTTACTTTTTCTTTGTAGGCTTCAAAGGTTCGTTCGGCAGTTAGTTCTCTGTTTATTTTTGTCGCAATTTTATTAATCTCTTCTTGGTCTTTGCGGTAGAAATTCTTAATGGCTTCAACGTAAGCCAACGGCGATGCTATATCATCTACAACGTAGCCGTTCTTGCCGTTTATTATTGCTTCACTAGTGGCTCCTACATTTGAAGCGACCACAAAAGAATTGGTCGCTATAGCTTCCAATAAAATATTGGCCATTCCTTCATTTTTAGAAGTAAACAATAATATATCGTATTCATGCATTGGTATGTCTCCAAAGCTGTCAAATGAACCGTGATAATGTATGTTGCTGTGCTCGGAAATCATATTTTCAAAGTGATTATTAATCTTGTACTCGTGATCTAAGTGCCCATAAAAATGTAGTTCTATGCCTTCGCCGGCTAGACGCTTGCCTATGCTAATCGCAACTTCAACTAATTTAGCCTCCGAAATTCTACCCGCCCAACATATTTTTTTGGTTCGAGAATTTTTTTCTAAAAAGACAAGCGAATCTTCTATTGGCTGTTTTAGTACTGTTACTTTGCTTGAATCAAAACCATTAATATCACAAAGCTCGTCTTTGTAGGTTTGAGAGTCGGTAATAAATCTGTCTACCCTCGAATAGGTTTCAACTAGGCCGTTAGCTATGTAGTTATAGATGAATCCTTCTTGGTCCATATCAAATGCATAGGTGTGCAAGAATATTTTTATACTTGAATCGATTACATTTTTATAATCAATAACTAGCTGGTAGGCAACTTCTGAGTTTATTATGTGTAAGTTGGCAACACCCCAGTTTTGCAAGATCCTCAATAAAATAATTTCTATTTCATCATTGGATAGGCCTTCAAGCATTTCATGAGGATTAGCATAATCTACGTTATTAAATTCCTTTAGTTTGTGAGCCCAGTGAGATTTAAGGTTCATAGTGCTTATAACTAAAACTCTGTGGGCTTTGTCTATTTCTGACAGGGCCTTTATTAGTCTAATCGCCGTTAGATCTGCACCTCCTTTAACTAGATGTGGAACTACTACAAGATGCTTGTATGGAGTGTTGCTCTCAAGCTGCATCTTGCATAGTCGGTAATATAATAGTGCTTGCTTGGATTCAGACGAGTACTCTCCTATTACCATTGTAGCTAAGTTAGACTCTGATGGTCTAATAAGTGGTTCTATTTTGTTTATTTTTTTCCACTCATCAAAAGCTTTCTTGCTCATTCCGACCTTGTCTGTGGCCAACTTAGAGTCTTCTCTATATTTATTGATATTTATAAGTTTTTTGTTGGCTAAATATTGGTCTTTCAAATAGACTTTGATAGTTTCTGACCCAAAGGTAGAAAGCTTAATCAATTTTTTGACACTGCTTTTCATGCGTCCATTATTATTTTTGAGTGTTTTGTTGACTAAATTATATGGTTCAAATTTAGTGAATATTATTGGGCTAAAAAAACTATTTGGCCTAAGTGTAGCTTTGTTAAAAGTCTGATTGACGACCATGCTTTGTTTTTTTCTTCTGTAGAAAAATATGGAGTCCGGAACGTTATAAAACTTATAGCCTTTTGCGAGGGCTGTGTTGTTCCAGTCCCAGTCTTCCATGCCATAACCGTCAGTGTTTGGCCTGAATGGAGTGGATGAAAATATTTCAGTCAACGCGAAAGACTGGCTTATAAAATAGTTTTCGCTAAAGCTATTTATTGCGTGGAATTTATTTGAATTGAAATCTAGCTTTTTAATAACATAGTTATGTTCACCAAAGCTGACTAAAAATTCTGGGGAATACACGTTGTTTCCATTGTTTGAGCAAGCAAGGTTATATGCCTGGTGAAGATAGTTTTCCGAAAACAAATCATCACCATCAATAAAGGCACAGTACTTACCGGTGCTTTTTTCTACAAGAAAATTTCTACAATCCGCTAAGTCGCCAAACTTCACGTTGAATACATTTAAATCAAATTTTGAGCTTTTAAAATTTTCGGCAATTTTGGATGTTTCTGCGCTGGGGTTGTCTAGTGTTATGTTGACCTGATATTTATCCGTATTTCTTTCTGAGAAATAACCACACATAGCTTCCACAGAACGAAGAGTTTTATAAAGCAAAAGCCCTTCATTGTGGGCAGTAATATTAATAGATATAGCAATATTATTTTTCATATACGTTTATTGTAAAGTTTGAAAAATTTTTTGAATAGTTGTTGTTATAGTAGGGATCATTTTTTATGTAGTTAGGCCATCTTTTGGCAAGCAATTTTTTGGAGGCAGAAAACTCTGCAGAGTCTCGTTTTATTTCATCAGGGTTTCCTAAACTTATAGATTCATGATGGGTCAGCTCTACAGCTGGGTTATATATATTTGCGTAACCTTTTTTTAAAATTCTTAAGCCTAGGTCTACGTCATTATAAGTAACGCTAAAATCTTTATCAAAGCCCCTGAGTTGCGAAAACAGATTAGCTCGAATCATCATGCAGGCTCCGGTGTTGGCGGCTACGTTTCTTTTATTGTCGGCGTACAGTTTTTGTATTGAGTTTAGTCTTTCTGCTTCTGAGCCTCCAAGTATATTTGCTGCATAACCGCCAAGTCCAATTCCTATTCCAGCGTGTTGAAGTATTTTATTGCCTGGAAAGTAAAGTCGTGCGCCTACTGAGCCTACTTCTGGTCTTTGAGCATCACCCAACATTAGCTCAATCCAGTTTGGAGTTATAACCTCTGTGTCATTGTTAAGCATTATCAAAAATTCACCACTGGCTTTGCTTGATCCAAAATTTGCGGTATTGGCAAAACTAAATTTTGGTTCAATAAAACTGAGAATATTAACTCTTTTATCTTTTTTTAGACGTTCGTAATAATCAACTATTCTTTTATCGTCACTGCCGGTATCAACAATCACTACTTCATAGTTACGGTATGTAGATTTTTTAAATATCGACTCAATACACCTGCTTATTACCTTGTATTGGTTTTTGGTTGGAATAACAATTGAAACCTTAGGAGACGACTCTAGGCAGTAATTAACCTCCCAGTAGTCTTTTATAAATCTAGACCTAGTTACTTCAGCTTCGATATTTCTAGTCTTAAGGTCCGCCAGTAAAGCCTTCTTTTGGGCTTGTACTACGTAAGGCTTGGCTCCGGTGTCTTGGGCGGTTGAATTGCTACTCATCCGCCAACCATAAAGTATATCTTGAACGTGGTGTATGGATTTGGCTTGCATAGTGGCGCGCAAGAAAAGATCCCAGTCTTGGGCGCCATCATATTCAGCTCTTAGACCACCTATCGAGGTAATTAGTTCTTTTTTTAAAACAGCGAAATGGGTTATATAATTAATGCTTCTTAAGAAGTCGGGGCTCCAATCTGGTTTGAAAAAAGGATTAGATCGATTTTTGCCATTCTCAGATATTTTATCTTCATCACTGTATATAAAGTCGTGCTTGTGTTCGTTTAGGGCTACGGCAACGCTAAACAAAGCGTGCGGATAAAGAACGTCGTCATGGTCTAATAGCCCAATATACTGACCTTGTGCTAAGTTAATACCCTTATTGGTAGTTTCTGCTATATGAAGATTCTTGTCGTTAAATATTGATTTAATTCGAGAATCTTCTTGCTGATAAGCCTTTATGATTTCTCTGGTTTTTTCAGTTTTTGAACAATCGTCAATAATTATCATTTCCCACTTTTCATAAGACTGACTAACTACTGATTCAATACAGGCTTTTAGTAGCTTAGCTGGGGTGTTGTAGGTTGGGACAATGATTGAAATTAGTGGTTTGTATTTTAAACTTTTAGATGCCCTGCGTTGACTCTCTAGTTGTTGGGTTGTTGGAGTGTGGTTTTTTAGCCAAGTTTGATAACTCTGCGATCTACCTAAAATAGTTGTTCTAGTAATCTTTTCCGTTAACCTAATGCTTTTAATGAGCGCCTTTTTTATTTTAGGTTGTTTTTTAATTAGCTTCTTGCTTTGGGTAATTCCCGCTCGTTTTAATCTATGTATGGATTGTTTCAAAATGTGCTCTTATAATTAGTGTCTTATAATATATTTTAGAGTAAATATGCTTTTTTAGGTACACTTAAAGGTAGAAATGTTACAGAAAATTGCAGTTGTAGTACCAAATTGGAACGGAGAAGATAGTCTTGGGGACTGTCTTGATTCTCTTTTGAAGCAATCTTTCAAAAGCACGCTTATTGTCGTTGACAATAATTCTAGCGATGGGTCTGTAGATTTAGTTAAGAAGAGCTATAAACAGGCGGAGTTGGTCATAAACCACAAAAACATTGGTTTTGCGGGTGGAGTTAATAGTGGAATTAAAAAAGCCATGGAGCTTGGCTGTGATGCTGTGGCGCTGTTTAATAACGATGCTGTGGCCGATAAAGAATGGCTTAAAAACTTGGTTTCGGTAATGTCTGCTAATAAAAAAGCAGGGGTGGTTACTGGCAAATTAATGGCTGAGGATAGTGGTAAGTTTGATAGCACTGGCGACATTTATACCATTTGGGGCCTGCCATACCCAAGAGGCCGTGGCATTAAGGACAATGGGCAATACGATAAGCCAGAAGAGGTGTTTGCTGGTAGTGGCGGAGCCAGTTTATATAGGGTAAGCATGCTCAAGGAAATAGGGCTGTTTGACGAGGATTTCTTTGCTTACTACGAAGATGTTGATATTGGCTTTAGAGCCCAGCTGGCTGGGTGGAAAGTTGTGTATGAGCCTAGTGCTGTAGCCTACCACCAGATTGGAGCTACTAGTAGTAAAATCAAGGGTTTTACCACTTATCAGACTATGAAAAATCTGCAGTTGCTGTGGTACAAAAACGTTCCAAGTAAATTTATGTATAAAACCGGTTGGCGGTTTTTTGTAGCGCACACTCTGTTTTTGTTTAGGGCCATCAGCCGTGGCCAAGCCGTTTCTGCAATTAAGGGCGACCTGGTTGGTTCATGGCTTCTAGCAAAAAAACGTGGTGAACGCAAAAAGATTCAGGCCTCAAAAAAAGTTAGTGATGATTATATTTGGTCAATAATGTTGCATGATTTGCCGCCAAATGCTAAAGCACTAAGATCTATTAAAAGTAGATGGTGGAAAATTTCCAGAAGGAAAAGGGCATGAAAATAGCAATAGACGCTCGAGAATACAGCACTAGTACCGGAAGATACATAGAAAGACTGCTTAATTATTTGATGCAGACAAAAAGCGAACATCAGTATTTGGTCCTTTTAAAACCTGGGGACATGGACAAGTTTAAGCCCACTAATCCGAATTTCAAGGCTGTGGAGTGTGATTACAAAGAGTTTAGTGCTAGCGAACAGACTGGCCTTAAGAAGATGCTTGATGGACTGGGAGTAGACCTGGTGCATTTTGGCATGACTCAGCAGCCGGTGCGCTACAGGGGCAAAACTGTGACTACAATTCACGATCTAACAACGCTCAGGTTCTATAATCCGGATAAAAATCGTCTGGTTTTTGGGATCAAGCAGAAAATTTATGCTCAAGTTATTAAAAGAGTAGCTAAAAAATCCAAAATCATTATGACTGGAAGCCAATATGTTAAGGACGATTTGGTTAAATTTAGCGGCATTTCCCCCGCTAAAGTTACGGTGACTTATGAATCGGCTGACGCCATAAGCGAAGCCCCTGCTCCCCTCCCCGATTTGCAAAATTCCAAATTTATTATGTACGTGGGTCGTCCGACGCCTCATAAAAACCTAGAAAGACTAATTGAAGCCTTCTCTTCCCTGCGCACCAACCACCCTGACTTAAAACTAGTTTTAGTGGGCAAAAAAGATGCCAATTATTCACGCATTGAGGCTGATGTACTCAAGCGTGGCATAAAAGGCGTGGTGTTTACTGGCTTTGCTAGCGAGGGCCAGCTACGGTGGCTTTATGAGAACACAGAAGCATATGTGTTCCCTTCATTAAGTGAAGGGTTTGGTTTACCTGGGCTAGAGGCTATGGTGCACGGTGCGCCGGTGGTTAGTAGCAACGCCACTTGCCTGCCCGAAATTTACGGCAAGGGAGCTCATTATTTTGATCCTCTGAATGTTGGCGACATGGAAAATGCCATAAACAGCGTTTTAACAGATGGTAAATTACGAAAAAAGCTTATAGATTTGGGCCATAAACAAGCTTCTAAATATTCTTGGAAACGCATGGCCGAACAAACTCTAGAAGTCTACAACAAGGCTTTGAAGAGCTAGTCTTCTTTTGGTTCTTCTGCGGCTACTGGCTTTAATACAATATGGCGGTCTCGGCCAAAACCAACAGATTCTGTTTCTAGCCCGTGGTCACTAGCTAGCTGGTGAACTATCCGGCGATCAGCGGCGTTCATGGGCTTTAGGTCCATTGGCTCATTAGTATCTTTAACTTTTTTAACCCACTCTTCAGCGCGGTCGGCTAAGCGCTCAGCGCGTTGTTTTTTATAGCCGGCTATATCTACATTTACTCTGGTATGACTAAAGCCGTTGTTTTTTAGCGCTGTGCTGGTTAGGTACTGCATGGAGCGCATGTTGTCGCCGTGTTGGCCTATTAAAAAGCCGTTTAGGTGCGTGCTGGGCACGTTGAGCTGAATAACTTCATCATCGCTAGTGCCATAAACATCTAGGTTCAAACCAAAGAAAGACAGCATGTCTTCTAGGTATTTTTTACCCCAAGTTATGGCTTCGTCTAATGAATCGTTCATCGTCGCTTCTTCCTTTTTGGCTTAGTTTTGCTCGCAGGTTCACTAACAACTTTGGCTTCTGGAATTTTCTTAACATTCTTTTTCTTTGAAGGTTTGTCGGCAATAGCTTCCATTTCTTCTTCGTCTTTATTGAGCACTCTTCCTTGCTGGATATAGGCCACTATTCCACCCACAAACCAGTAAAGACTTAGTGCGGAAGCGATGCTTACGGTGAAGACGAAAATCATAACCGGCAACAAGAAGCGGGTGCTTCTAAAAACTGCAGCGTTAACTTCGGCTTGATCTGCTGTCTCGCCATTACCTGCGCCCTTTAGAATTTGTCTAAGAGTGCGCTGATTTTCCTCTTGTGGCATTAGTTGCACGGCAGTAAAGTACTGCATTATGGCACTGCCGGCGACTATCAGCATTGCTGGCCAATAAATGCCGCCTGTTTTGTTAATTGCCGCCCTAGACAGGTCTACTAGACCAAACAAGGTGTTATCTACTTGGTGGATATTTTTGGCAATATGCTCCATCCATGGCAAATGCTGAACAAAGGGATAAGAAAAGCTCACGAGAGTGCTGGGGTCAACTATCAGTTTATGAAGACCGCTGTATAGGCCTATTAAAACAATAAGCTGGATTATTAGAGTTGGGAAGGATGCTAGTGGGTTTATGCCCCGCTCACGGTAAAGCTCCATAAGCATAGCTGATTCTTTGGCGCGATCGCCCTTGGTGGCTTGCTTAATTTTTTTAATTTCTGGCTGGAGTTTGCGCATCGCCTTGGTTTGGTGGAGCTGCTTTTTAACCAGTGGCCACAAAGCTAGCCTAATTAATACTGTAAAGATTATGATGCTTAGGCCAAAATTGTGGCCCGGGATGATTGCATAGATTGAAACAAGTAGGTTAAAGAGTGGTTGTACTACAAAGTCGTTAAACATTATTTATATTCCCTTAAAAATTCTCGTTATACTATACCACGAAAAACAGACTTTTACCGCTGTAAAATTTATTTTAAGGCCTTATTTTTGTAATGCTTTTTCAATTAAATCGGTAACGTCTTTTTTTAGTTTTTTATCTTCTAGGCTGGCTAAGGAATCGCTATGAACTGTGAAAATCATGTCTTTGCCTGGCAAGTTTTTGTCTGGCATGGTTCTAACAGCCTCATAAATTCGACGCCTGATTCTGTTTCTAACAACCGCCGACTTACTAACCTTTTTACTTACGACCACCGCTACTCTAAAAGGCCTGTTGGTGGCCCTGGTTGATACTTTTAGTGTCATTAAGGGGCCGCGGTAGTTGTTTCCGCGCTGATAAACACCTCTGATACTGCCATATCCATGGAAGCGGTGTATTTTAGAAAGCATTGTTTGGACTCTTTTTTAAGAAGTTAGTTTTTTGCGACCTTTGTTGCGACGGCGATTAAGTAGTTTTCGGCCTGCCCTGGTGGACATACGCTTAAAAAAACCATGCTCGCGAGCTCTAGAACGCTTTTTTGGTTGATAAGTGCGCTTTGGCATTTAGATCCTCGTTATTTTTAGTATTGGATGTTGAACACAATTATAGCTCGATATCGTAGTTTTGACAATGTTTAGCCCCAAAACTGCCCCACTTGTCCACTTATTTTTCAATATTATCCACAGTTTTACAGGTAAGGTTTTAGCCTGTGCATAAATCGGCCTCTGTTTTGATGTTTTTTAATAATTTTTAAATTGTGCGAGTAAAAAACTTTTACATAGGTGTGGAAAACTTCCCTTAATATATGTATATTAGACTTAACGAAAAGGGGTAAATCAGTGCAACAGGACACGTTGTGGCAAGCAGTACTAGGTGAAATCGAACTCTCTGTTTCCAGGGGTAATTTCATTACATGGTTCAAAAATACTTCGCTTGTAAGCCAAGACGGTGGCACTGTTGTGATTGGTGTTAATAATATATTTGTTAAGCAGTCCTTAGAAAAAAAATACAATAGCCTACTTAGTGAAGTATTAAATAAAAATGGGATTGCTGTTGAAAACATTGAATACAAAATAGTCGCTTCACAGACCCCTGCCAGAGTATCTCACCAAGAAGCGCCTGTCGCGGTAGGCGTAAGCGGCATACCTTCTTCGGGGTCAGATTTCGATCAAGAAGATGCACCGGCGGCTGGTTCTAGTGTTTTGTCTCATTCTTATGGTCAAGGTATTAACGAAAGATATACTTTCGATAATTTCGTGGTTGGCGACGGCAACGAACTAGCGTTTGCTGCATGCCAATCAATTGCCTCACAGCCCGGCAAAAAATATAATCCATTATTTTTGTACGGCGGCGTAGGTATTGGTAAGACTCATCTGATTCAAGCGGTTGGTAATGCCATTAAAGCCAACAACCCTAAAAGTAAGGTGTTATATATTTCTACTGAACAGTTCGTGAGAGAGTTCGTGCAAGCCTTACGCAACCGTACCACTGCAGCATTTGCTAGTTACTACCGTGCTGCTGATGTACTTATAGTGGACGATATTCAGTTCATTGCCGGTAAAGACAAAATGCAGGAAGAGTTTTTTCACACCTTTAACACCCTCCACCAAGCCAACAAGCAAATTATTATGAGTTCTGACAAACCTCCTAAAGAAATTCAAACTTTAGAGGCTAGACTACAGTCTCGTTTTGCG